>Ga0310786_10001912_pt1 | contig 32894 bp, 22 predicted proteins | sample AusTroGonzalo_MG_FD_203881 | JGI IMG/M metagenome (GOLD analysis project Ga0310786, IMG submission 203881) | Bovine rumen microbial communities from tropical cattle in Woodstock, Queensland, Australia - Gonzalo_03 (v2) (version 2) | ecosystem: Host-associated > Mammals > Digestive system >...
GCTAAATCACTACCAAAGAATCATACAATTGAACAAAATATAACTGCTATAACTACTATAATAAGACCTACAGAAATCATCAATTTATCCACTCACTTTCAAAATATATCATTTCATGCGGTTCAAACAGAGACAGACAAAAGATAAATTCCAAAAGTTATAAATAACCAAAAAACCACACCCCAATTGAGATAATATTCAACATTGTGAAAATGAAGCAACAAAAAAAACACTCAAACAGAATATAAAACAATAAAAAACCATGTCCAAATCATCATTCTTTTATGTCGTTTATATTTCAATTTCATCAATTTATTTATTTTAAACTGTTGTTCATCTGTTATCTCTGACATAAGAAACACTAAAAGATTTAAAAAAACACAAAAATTATAATCAAAAAAAAATCTCTGTCAAATTTTACACACGAAAAAGCCCATACATTATTAATTATTAAGTATTAACTTCTCTTGAAAAGCAAAAATAAATGAATATCAAAATGTTATGGACATAATACAACTAAACAATTTTTTAGATTATCAAAAAAATTATAATCCAGATCCAAGAGATATCATGGAAAAGATTATTTTGAAAGCAAAAAAATACCTAAAAGCTGATAATGTCGAATCAGAAATACGAAGAACATATGAATTTACAAAAAAAGCTCATGAGTGACAACTTAGATTATCTTGAGAACCTTACATAATACACCCTGTAGAAGCTACTTTAATTTTAATGGAACTAAAACCTGATTTAGCTTCAATTCAAACATGTTTACTTCACGATGTATTAGAAGATTGTGATGTGACACCACAAGAAATTGAAAAAGAATTTTGACCAGAAATACTTTCATTATGCGAATGACTAGTCAAAGTTTCGAAAGTTAGATATAAATGAGAAGATAGACAACTTGAGACAATCAAGAAAACATTCCTCGCTATGGCCAAAGACTTGAGAGTAATTTTCGTAAAATTAGCAGATCGTATGCACAATATGCAGACATTAAGTTTTCATCCAGAGATAGAAAAAAGAATCAAAATAGCTAATGAAACTATGAAAATTTACGTCCAAATTGCAAAGAGACTTTGATTGTATCATTTCCAAGTAAAATTGGAAAACGCATGTTTTAAAGTACTACATCCTGATGATTTCGACAAAATAAATAATTATTTAATTAAATGATTTGCCAGTACTGATAAACACATAAAAAAATGAATAACTTGCATTTCAAGAATGCTTCAAAAAGAATGATTAGAAAATTTTTCTGTTAGCTGAAGGATAAAAAGTCCATATAGAATTCGAGAAAAAATGAAATTTAAATATCAAACAAATGAAATTTCAAATATCTTTGATTTATTAGCATTTAGAGTAATTACAGGAAGCATAGAAGACTGTTATACTACACTTTGAATAATACACAAATATTACACACCACTAATCAAAAAAATTAAAGATTATATCGCTGTACCAAAATTCAACTGATACAAAAGTATTCATACCACAATACTTTGAATGTTTAAATTTCCTGTAGAAATACAAATTAGGACAAAAGAGATGGATGCTATTGCTGAATATTGAGTTGCTGCACACTATGCATACAGTGACATAGACAGCCCAAACCAAGTAAACAAAAAACAAGCAGAATGGATGAGAAAATTACAAGAACTTGTAAATGCATACACTGAAAGCGAGTCAAAAGATCAATTTAAAGACGAATTAAATATCGAGCTATTAAACAAAGAATCTTTTGTTTACACACCAAAGTGAGACATTATCGAATTACCAAAATGAAGTACTGTATTGGACTTTGCTTTTTATGTCCACACAGACATCTGATTAAGATTCAAAAACGCTATAGTAAACTGAGAAATTGTTCCAATTACACATGTACCAAATACATGAGATGTAGTACAAATCAACACATTTAAATATAGATATACTGCAAACAAATATCGAAGCTCAATCTTAAAGACACCTAGTGCAAAAAATAAACTACAAAAATATCTAAAAGCAGAAAATTTGGATCAATTAATTGAAAAATCTACAAAAATATTGAATGAAAAATTAAAAGAATTCTGATTACCTTTTTTGAATTCCAAAGACGATATTATTTCTAATATGTATGAAAAAAGAGATTTACAAAAAAAATTATTGGACGCTCTCGAAATAAAATGAATTTATAGCGAATTAATCAAATCAGCATACCCAGAAAAATACAAAGAAATAAAATCGCAATCGACCAAACAAAGAATTGCCGATGTTATATGAAACAAAAATAGAGGTATCATCATCGATGATGATAAACTATTAAACTACTCTCTTTGTCCAGAATGTGAACCAGTTTATCCACGTAAAATTATCGCAAAAACAGGTAGGACATGAATTAAAATCCACGATATAAAATGTAAAGCACTCAAGACAGCTCATCCAGAGAACTTATTGGAGGCACACTGGGAATGAGAATCTACACAAACTTATTCAGTAATTACCACAATTATAGCAGATAAAGAAATAAATGTAATCAAATTTTTAGAAGCATTTATGAAAATTAATATTGAAATAAATAGTTTTTCCATTAAAAGTGACCAAAACGACAACAAAAAAATAATAAAAATAACTCGATGAATCATAAATCCATCACAAAGTACAATGATACGTAACGAAATAAAAAAATTCTGAAACAGCATAAAAGTAATAAATAGAGAATTTGAATAAAATAATGAAGAATTGAAAATTTAAAGATTATTAACTTTTAATTATTAAGAATTGCTATGGAAACATTAATAAAATTACTATGAATAGAAAATGCGGAAAGTAACCCAAAAACAATAGCGATAGCAATCGTTTGAATCATCATTTTTTTCTGGATAATTGCTATTATCTGGACAGCCAAAGATATATCTGCTAGAACGGATAGTCCATTTTTTCACATAATGTCCGTCTTATTTGTAACACTATTAACCCCTATTATTTGAATACCACTCTACCTAGCAATCAGGCCAATTTGATATAAGTGGGACAAAACATCTCGAAGAGATTCTTGTCTATCAAACAGTTCCATATGCCAAAATTGTTGAACATTAAATCCAAAAGAACACAAAAATTGCATCAAGTGTGGAGAAAAAATAAAATTAAAATGCAAAGAATGTAATAATGAATATCCATATAGTTACCACTACTGTCCATATTGTTGAGCTCCAAACATCAATAATTAATAAAAAATAATTTATAAATTTTAATTCTTAATTCGTTTCATGTTTATAGTAATTATAATAATAATACTCGGTGCCTGTGCAAGTATAGTAGGATCAATGTATTACAACACAATCGCAATGCAAAAAACATACGGTACAGTTAATTGATATTATTGAGCATATTATTGAGCTATGGCATCGGTTGAGAGATGATTATTAATGAGTAAAATCAAATACCCAACATATGAATGAAGGTGATGATTCAAATGATGATCATGAATATGATCGCCAAGCAATACCTTTTCATGAGATTTTCGAAAACTAACACAATGAGAAAATAGTATGACTTGGGAAGTAAATTCCAAAACAAAAGAAATAATAGGAACAATAGATACAAAAACACTTAGGACAATTTCTTTCGAAAAATACAACGATGGTAAGCCAGATGAATTTACTACGTGAGAATTAATAGGCGCATCATGAGTTGTTGATTGATTGGAATTTTCCGGAACAACACGACCTGCTTCACCAAATGTAAGTAGCATAAATGATGATCTTTGAAAAAGTAGCGATTTTAATCGATTTTTTGCACTAAATGATGAAGAATATATCGTAAGATGATTAAATACAACAAAACGATACAACCAAGTAGAAGAAGGAGAAAAAGATTATCAATTAACATGAGAATTCAATTTTACTGGTTGAAGTACAAATCCACGACCAGCATTGTCATGACTACACAAAGAATAACCAATAAATAATAAATTACTAAAATAATAAAAAAATAAGTACAATACTTATTAACTATATCATTTTATGGTAAAATGTCAGTCTAATTTAGGCCAATCTTTATTGAAAATAAATTCTAAATAACCAATATAAAGCATATTGTATGAATTATTTATTATCATTTTTATGAAATGAAAAAATCAAAAATTCTATCAATTATATTAGTATTGTGTGCCTTATGAATGGTTACATGTATCACAAAAGCCCAATGGCAGCTTACATTTGATAATAAATATTTTTCAAGTCCAAATTGAAATCCAATATATTCTGATAATATTAGCGATATATATTTCACTTACCAATGAAACGATTGATATTGATTATTTCTATTGTGAACTTGAACAACAACAAACACAAAACTAACAATTAATGGCAACGAAATAACATGTAATAAACAAATAAATTGATATCTCACAACAAATTTTACAAATTTCTGAATGTTTCCACTAGATGAAATAACACAAGACAAAATACAAGACAACGGAATTAATTACATCACATGATGATTATACTATGAGTGTACATGATACAATGGTACAAAAACAGGTATATACTGATATATTAAATGGACATACTGAGAAAATTGAGAAAACACACAGGAAATCCGAGCCTGATTAACAAGTGATAATAATAACCGAGCATCAACATCACCTATGGAATTAGTGTATTCAACAAATTTCCGAAATGATAATAGAAGTATATCCGGTCAATTCCTTAGTTCTTTAACACAGCAAAGCAATGTCATACCAAGGTTTACACGAGATGTATGAATTGAGAACAACACTGCAATAGGTACAAACGAAAATACATATTACATAATAGATGCTACACAGTATTCAAATGCATGAATAACAATCTATGCAAAAACAGAGAAACCATGATACCAAATACAATATATGTTGACATGATTTGACACAAATTGACGAAATATTTATGTTACGTGAACGGATTATTTAGGTGTTAATGCGGAAAATACTCTATATGGTTTCCATTGATATTCTACACGACATATACCATATGTTACCGAAATAAAATCATGATATGTCACAGCTATTTTTGAAGATAATACATCGAAATCCTTTTGATTCATTATATCATGAGGAGCTACAAATTTTGCTCTAGAAATTAACTGTTATGAAGTAGGTGATCACTGTGAATGTACTTGATGAACAAATACCGCTATAATAACACCTACTGAGAATGCAAATACATATCAATATAACCGGACGTGATCATTTATTACATGACAATACCAATACATCTTTACAACACACAGTACTTGAGGTATTGTAAAAATCAAATCAAGTGATTGAGATATTGTTGCAAATTTAGAATACGAAGAAATTTTGATAGATACCACACCACCTAGTTTAGCTGGAGAACTAATAGGCCGAGATACAGATCAAATAAATACAAATTCAAACGATGTAGATATACCTCAATGTACGACAAATCTTTGAAAAGTAAAAATTATCGCTACAGATGAAGGTTGCTGAAATGAAAAAATAGAACTAAATTGCACAAAAAATGGAAATGAGTGTGAAAATCCAGACGGAGAACCAAAATGAAGGGGTCCAGGAAATAGTCATACTGAAGAAAAAGAATATTCAATAGAACTAAATACGACAAAAACTGGTTTGAATACCTATATGTTCACCGCAAAAGACACTGTATGAAATTCTAATAATATTACATATACATTCAACATCATAGACACACCTATAACATGACAAAATTTCAAAAGATCACTTAAAATCATCGACAATAATTGATACAAATACATTTCAACATGAAATTGGAAAAAATTATCAAAAGCTCATGCATGAGAGTGTGAAGAAAACGACATAGAAGCCACTGAATGAGTTTGTAATAATGGCTGAATTATTATAATAAATGGCTATAATTTCACATATACATGAAATGCCGATTACGATGAATGTAATATAACTATAAAAGACTCAGATGGCTCTACCACAATTGTATGAACATTTTATGATTGCAGTCATCATGTAGAAGAATGTAAACCACGCATTAAACCAGAAATAATTGCATGAGAAGCCTATGTCGATTATGAAGATCTTTGATTTCAAAATAGTACATTAAAATACACCAGTTGAGTCCAAGTAACTGTTAAACTAAACGCCGAATGAATAAGTGAAATAGTCGGTTATAAAGCATCATGTATCAGACAACAAGAATATTGTACAAAATTAATAGAATGGGAACCAAAATGTGATTGAGATGCATTTTGTAACAATTTATACACATTCATAGAAGATTGGAAATTACTTTGAAATGAAGTTAAAATATGTGATAATAGTAAAAAAGGATGGCCAAATAATCGGATAGATTATCCAAATACTGATGAATTTTTACGAAATTTACAAACATCAAGTGGATGTGAATATGTCGAAGATGTTCCATACTGAAGCAGAGATCAAGGACAAAGAAAAATTTGGGTAGAAGTTATAGATGAAGACGGAAATAAAAGCAATGTTACCGAAACATCAATACCAGTAAACTATACAACAGAATCACCAACACTAAAATGAACATATGAAAAAAACTATGAAGAAATAACATACTATTGAATGTTTCAAACTGTAGAGAAAAAAAACACAATACAATATGCAAATCAAGCAAGTTTTACCACAACAGTAAAAGCAAATTGAGCCACATTAAATAATTGAGAAGTATGATTAAATTACGAACACGAAAATGAAATCAGTAGTTATTGAATACTACGAAGACCTTGAAACCTTATGCAAAAACTACTCTACTTCGATGATTTAAATGAATGGATTATCTCTGTATTTGGAGACGAATAAAAAAGTAATAATTTATTTATTCATATTTATATTTAGTTTATAACAAAACGCACAATGAACAGATGCACAAAAAGACTCTTTACATTATTACTGTCGCTTTTCACCGCAGGAATTGCTATGCGAAGCTCAGCATCAGCAACTTATGTTTTCAATGTCGACAACCGAGATCCATTTGGAGTACTCAATCTAACAAAATTAATTATTAAACCTGACACAACTCACACAGGAATAATTTTGGACTGAGGAGAATACACTATCAAAATCGATCCAAACCATGAAAGATCAAACTGATGACAAATTCGGGTTTATGAAATCTGTGATGAAGACGGATATTACTGTAAAGAAGTTTCATCACTTTGAGTTTGATGACCATGAGATTGAATATCAGCGAGTTGAAATACATGAGAGTATTGTTACTTAAAAAATGATTGAAATTTAACGTGCAACAATAATAAATTAGAAGAAGCTATTAACAAAATTCTTTTATTACTGGGTATTATCGCACCTAGTAATGATACAATCACAATTAATCAATGATGAACGTTAAAGTGAAGCTTTACGCTTAATGGTACTAGTACTATAATCGACCTAGATGCAGGATGAAGTTGAATTTCAGCAAGTGGAACAACTTGATATTATTGTAAGCTCCAAAATAATGGAAATCTATACTGTGATTGAAATTCAAGCAACCGAATTTGATGATGAAGTGGAATCACAGCAAGTGGAACAACTTGATATTATTGTAAACTTCAAAATAATGGAAATCTATACTGTGACTTAAATTCAAGCACATTATGAGATGGAACATGAATACCTGTTTCATGAGCTGCTCTCAATTGAATTTGTATATTTACATGATGAACACAATATGGAGATAAAATAGAAGGCTGACGAATTGAATGTACATACTCAGGTTCAACAAATGACTGATTGTGGACTGTCGCACCATTTAATCCACTAACAAATCCTTTTCTAACACCTAGCAAGACAAACAATATAATGCTGCACCAAGATCTTTATCATTCAGGATCTTTTGAATTCTACAGTTATCAATGAAGAAGCTTTAGTCAAGCAGCATCACATTTTACTTTTGATGCAAAAGGAATACGTATAGGTGATAGTGCAGCTAGTATTTCTACGTGAGCTTGACTTTCTGTAGCATGAATGATTGCAGCCTGAAAAAATTCTACAGACAACTACATTTACATGTATGCATCATGAAATAATAGTGACCGAAATAGACATTATGAAATCATGTGAAACTCTCAACTTGCAATTGGAACGAGAGGTTGAGCATTTATTTATTTCACGCAAATAACTGGTACGTATAACTCAAATCTTGAATATTGAGCATGATCCGCTACAAACTCATATAGTCCATGAACTTGTGAGGCTGGTGGAGATAAAATAGAAGTTGTTGCTGGTAGAGGTCAATATACATTACCCGGTAGATGAACAGATAATTGATGATTAGGTCTGGTTGTGATTTGAGAAGGTTGATGAGGTACAGAAACGTGTAGTGCTCCTGAAGGTCACCAACGAAGCTCTGTTAACGTAGTATGAGGAATGGGAATACAAGATGTTTACGAGTCTCTAATGGTTGGAGTAAACACAGATCACCCAAATGCAACACTTGATGTAAATGGATCCATCAGAATATGAAGCAACTGTATTCCACTAAACACAAGATGTAGCAGAGATAAAGTATGAACAATAATGTATGTAGAAGATGATTCTGATTGATACTTAATTTTATGTAAATTAGAAGATGGTGTATATACCCGATATGACATGCTCAACTGAGTAAGTAATGTAGATCTAAGTTTCTGATCTTTGTGAGATTGAGACCGAGAATGTGAACTACCAAAACCAAATCCATGAAATTACCCTCGAGGTCAAGCACAACTATCAGATCCACTTCCTGCACAATATTAATAATATACATATTGACTTATTGATAAAATTAAATATATAATACAAAATTAAATATATAATACAAAATTAAATATAATATAAATGAACAAATAAAAAGAAAGGAGAACAAAAAATGAAAAAGCTACTTTTTGCAGTAATGTTTCTTACCCTGAATGTGCTTGTAGCACAAGCACAAAACGACACTATCATGACCATAATGCAAGTATACGAGCAACGTCCCGTTATGATATGCGGAAACAAGTATGATAGAGCTATTATCTACGCACCAGAAAACTGCACTGATTACGGTTGGTTCATCAACAATCAGAGTTCCAGTGATAATCCTATCATTTTGGATGGTAGTTTGTATGACCAGTATTACTGCCAGTTCTGGGGCTGTGGTTTACCAAATTTTCAATTCAGAGTTTACTTCTTACAACCTACTACACCAAACGAAACCACTACAGAGCTCTGGAAACGTCAACACGAAACAATTACCCTTGATGCGCCAGAAGGCTCTTACGACTATCTATGGTCTACTGGACAGACTACAGCAAGTATCGAAGTTATCGAACCTGGTACTTACACCTGCGGCGTATCCGATATGTGTGCCACATCCGTGCAAACATTTATCGTCCGAGACAATGTTGAGCTTTACCGTGCTACAGTCGACCTAGGAACCAACCTCAACAAAGCTACATGGCAAACTACTCCGGCCCAGGCCCAGTACATCAACCAAGTAAAAGTTGAGCGTGACGGTATGATTGTCGGTACTGTACCTTACACACAAGGTTACTTCATGGACAATATCGGCAGTGAAAACGCTGCACGAAATTATCGTCTCACAGGTATCTTGTATGATGGCACTGAATGCCCAATTCCTAGTTACCAAAAGGGAACTTTAAGTACATTCTACAGCCCAGACGCTACCGATCCAGACATGGTCAATATGTCATGGGACGCTCCGTTCATTGAAGAAGGAGCCCCCTGCTCTGTCACTTATTTCCAAATTTGCAAATACAATGCAAGTACTGGAGAAGTTACAGTCATAGACCAACTCGGTGCAAACGTCCATTTTGGCAAGTACAATATGGATTTATTCGATGGAGAGTACGGTGTCGTAGCAGCTCTATTCAATGATGGAAAGAGTCGCGACATTGACGACCTAACATTCTCAAATCGTTCTGCACAAGAGATTCTTGGCATCGACGAATTGTCAAAACAAAGTTTCAAAATCTACCCGAACCCTTCCAACGGAACATTTACCGTCGAAGGTGCTTCGACATTGACCATATACAGTGTACTTGGTCAAATCATCGCCACGAGCCAATCTGAAAACGGTGTACATACGTTTACACTCGCTCCTGGCATCTACTTCATCAAATCTGATGAAGGTATCGCAAAAAAGGTTGTAGTGGAATAACAAAATGTCATATTCCGGCACAATGAAAACTCCACTTCAGCACCATACAAAAACTCCCACTGTCTCAGTTGGGAGTTTTTCCAAAAATTAAAAAAATATACAAACAAAAAAAGTACTAAAAATGACCACAATCATATAACATTAGCCAGAAATGTCAGCCAAAAAACATCAATTCTTCATTGAAAAAAAAGGCAAAATATACAATATCAAATAGTATTGGATAATTGTTTTATCTATCAGCAAAACAAATGAAAAAATCAAACTTATGGTTATTTATCTTTACTGTTTTTATATGCGGTTTTTCTGCAATAAGCACCTGCCAATCACAAAATTTTCAAATTCAAATACCAGATGGAAATTTTGATACAGATATAAATACAAATAATAGAAGTGATATTTTTTTCGAGACAAACTGAAATGACTGATTTTGATTACTTTTCCTCTGATGACAAGATAGCATAATAGATCATAGCAATTCACCAATTACCCTTACAATTTGAAGTGACTCAATTGAATGTAAAAAACAATTAAGATGATACTACTCTACTAATTACTGAAACTTCCATACACTTCCAATAGACCCTACAACGACAAGTGCACATGGAAGCTTTAATAATTGATGATTGTTCTATGATTGCTACAAAGGAATAGAGACATATACATGAGTTTACTGATACATAAAACGAGATATTTGAGATTTATGAAATACTCAAGAAATTCGAGCATGATTAAATGAAAACAAAGACTGATTTAAAAAAGAATCTCCACTAAATCTAGTACTATCAGCATGATGATACAATCGAGCATTATCAGGAAACGCACTAGATAGTTTAGCAAATAAAAGCCGTTTTGTTGCACGTATGCCAATACACGAATTTATCCAAATATGGATACCAGATGAATACTTCAACAATACTACTATTTATTCTGGAAATATTAATGAAATATATTTCAATGATGCATGAAATAATTGATATTGATTATTCTTCTTATGAACTGGTATAAATTGAAATTATGAAATAAAAAAAGATTGATGAGAAACTTTAATATGTGATACTAAACTTAATTGATACTACACCATCAGCTTTACAGATTTTGGAATATTTCCACTAGACAAAGAAACACTCGACATCACAGCAGATTATCCAGGTACAGAATGAGTAAATATAGCAGAATGATGATGACTATACTACAATTGTAGAAAATGAACAATAACATATAATTGAGTTTATTGACACATCAAATGGACATATTGAATAAATTGATCTAATACTCATGAAATTCGAGCATGAATAGATAGTAATGGAAATTGGGAAAAAAACTCACCACTAGAATTAATTTATTCTGAAAATTTCCGAAATACTGGTAGATCACTATCTGGAAACTTCCATAGTAGTTTAGTAAAAAATAGTTTTGTACAAAATAGATTCTTTGGTGATATGTGACTAATTACCTGAAACAATATTCCTCCTGTATGAACAATAAACGATCATCATTTTTATATATACTACAGTGACTACGCCACTAAAAATATAAAAATATATCTAAAAAGCTCAATATTATGAAGCACTGGTATGGTAACATTGACAGGGTTTGACGCCGGTTGACGATTTGTGACATGATTCCAAACAGAAGTATCTCTTGGAAACGCAAGACATCCATATAATTTCTATTGATACAAAGAATTGATCTTTCCATATGAAGGAACAATGAGATCAGGAACAATTAGCGTAATTATATCAAACTCATGACAAAACCGAACAAAATCAATAAACTTTACGATACAACCAAGTAAACCAAAAATTACTATAACACAAAATACTGAATGTGGTAAATCAATAACAATTTCTGCAACTTGAAGCGATAATGCAACTCTAAGATATAGAATAAACTCTAATGAAAATTCAAGTTGTGATGATGGTTCATTTAATAATAGCTACACAAGTCCAATAACATTCAGTAATGATAACGACAATTGAAAATATATTTGTTTTGAAGCTATTAACGATTGATGAACATCTCATGCATGATACCAAATCACATGAATAGACAATAAAGGTCCAATTCTTCTTACAGATAATATACAGATCGAAGAATGTACAACCACACAATGGAATACTACAATTATTGATAGCTGATGTGCAGGATTGCCAGAAAATAATTTTTATACATTAAATGGATTAAGCTGGACTACAAGTTGGAACCAAAGTATGCTTAATATTACAGCACAAAACAATAACGTAGTATGAACACAAGTATGAACAATCACATTGACAGATAATCTTTCAAACCAAAATACACAAACAATATCGTTAGAAATAACAGATGTCCTTCCTAAATTTTTAAACAACATAAACACTCAATATTACAATTGAACAATATCAACAACAACTGAATATTGAAATGTAATAAACGCATTAAATGTTAATGAGTGATCTTGTTGAACATGATCAATCACAGCGGAACTGGTATGACAATGTCACTATGCAACATGAAGCACAATTAACAACAAAATCCTAACAATAACTCCAGACGCTGGAGTACAAGACACATGAACATGTGTTATCCAATTCACAGATAATGAATGAAATTCAATCACATGATATGTAAAATTCCGAATTGATACAAAAGCACCAACATTCATCAGTATTACATGACCAACCTTACAATGTTCGACATGAAAAACAGTAAAAGCAACTATAGATGAAACTGGTACAATACTATACTATACAACAGGTGAAACATGTAGCACTTCTTGACCATATGAAACATGAGCAACAAATACAAAGAGCTTCACAAAAGCATTCAATGACGAATCTGATAATGGAAAATACGTATGTTTTAAAGCAATAGACAACGCACAAAACACAAGTTATAGTTGAAGCCAAATTATTTCATGAATAGATAGGTCAGCACCAACATTTGAATTAACATGAAATTATTATTGGTATTATAATTATTCAAATAATAGTTCATATGAAAGCACAGAAAATCAACTATATGAATGTAATACTTGAGAAATTGAAATAATTAATGTAATAGATACATGATGTGCATGATTAAGCTGATATTATGGTCGAAAACTGTGAAACAATTGATATAATTATGTAAATGATTCTAGATACTATATATATGAACAAGAAGCAACATGATTATGACTGAATATAAGAATATGAGATAATTTTTTAAATCAAAATACTGCAGCTATTACATTTGTCCGACAAGATAAGCAAATTACTTGAGATACAGAAATTTCAGTTTGATATCTTATAGGAGAATATATTATAGATGATGTTGTTTCTGCATTTAATATTACATGACGATGAACTTGTGAAACTATCACAATTTGGACATGACTACATAGCAACGCCACTTGTGAAAAAATAAACTGAACATGATTAAAAATAACACCTGATGATAATCAAAATACTGGTTGATTCTGCGATGTTTATTTTAGTGACTGAGACACAAATATCACATGAAGAATTAATTTTGAAATAAGAACAAAAACATACTATATATCACTCGATAGTACAGGTGGTACATCTACATGACAAGTAAAATCACACATGGAATATACAGATTTCAATGTGTGAAAAATAAATATAAGATTAAACAATAATAATAGAATAGAAGGCAATACTTACAATCCAAAACTTTGAGCACATTTATATGAAATATCAAGTATAAAATGAAGAAACACACAAAATAAATGGCTTGACACAGACAATATAGACATAGAGACCAACGTGGATATAGAAGCAATCGATTCAGAATTATTTGATAACATGAGCAAAGATAAAAAATGTTCTTTACGAAATTATGAATTTGAATTAAAAGAGTGATTTATCACAGATCCAGCATGAAATGCATCAGAAAGGACAAATATAATCACCGATAACCTTTATATATTCGGAGACTATTTAACATTAGCAGGATTAAGTGGTTTTGTAAAAGTTACACCAAAATCAAACTGGTCGAACAACTGAATGACATTAAATATCCTTACAAGGAAACAACATCAAAAAGGAACTGGTAGTGTAACATGTATATCAAGCAATTCTTGTCCATGATTCTCTTGTGATAACACATGATTTATCGATGATATGCACTTAATAGACACAAAAAATCAAGAAGATTCATTAGTCATTATCGATGGTGAACCAATAATGGCTCCATTCTTCTATAGTGGTACATTACAAATCGATCCATTAAATACAGCGAATCTTACACCTGCCAACAGAGAACAACGGACAGGATGTAAAATTAAATTAAAAGAAGATGAATGTGAACGTGAAATAGAATTCGATATAGTCTTAAAATCATATCCAATTAAAGCGTGAAAATACTGAGAAGAAGATTACTGGTGAGATACCCTATCTCAGGCTTTAATACAATGAGAATGAGATAATTGATTCTTATTCTTTATTACACGTCCTGATGAATGATCCCTATGAAATATCTGATATCGTATCACATTCACTGAAGACGTTGCAGATGAATTCTACTACATAACATGATCAGCCATGGTAAACTGATACTACCAAAATATTAATGTTAAAAGACCAACATTCAACTATTACAACCCAAGAAGTTACATGTTTATTTTCCCATCAGAATAATGAATAAAGAGTTTAAAACAATATTGTTGTTATGACTAGTTTCTATATTAATAAGTTGATTATGACTTTATCAATTTAGAAACGTAAAATTTAAAAACACAAAAGATTTGGAAAGAGCAAATCAAGCAAAACAAGAAGAACTAATCAAGCAATACAACGAACTAGTCGATGTCTACATACCAACAATTACAGATAAATTACCAGAAAACGACTTAATTACCACTGGGACTATTAATATAATAATGCCATGATTTTTGGATAACAAATGATTTAATACTCTATCTGACAAATTAAAACAAGAAGATATAGACTTAAATATAAACAAAATAATCTCATATTCAGAATATCAAAACGAAATAAAATCAAATCTACAAAACTATGATATTGCACTAATTCCTACAAACCGGCTACAATGATTGGATACACAAGAAATAAATATATGAGAAAGCATAAAGCCATATTTCATAAATATCTTTGAAAAATATTTTAATAATAGTTCAAATCAATTAATTCCATTTGCAATAGATCCAACAATTACAATTTATTATAATCAACCTATAGAACAAAATACATGGAATCAATTATTCTCCTACTCTCTTCTTCGGAGAATAACCAAAAAATATTCAATGCCTATAATCCGATGATACGATGAAATAATCAAAAAGATTTTACAAAATGATTCAATACCCTTTGAATACTATACAGAGATTCTTGTATTACAGCTAAAACAAATTAAAAACAAATGAGATAACCAAGAGTTATCGGATATGCTAAATACAAATAATATAGAATCAAAAAATAAATACACATATCAAAATCTAAAAAATATTGTAAGCTTACTTACAAAACAAAGTAACTACTGCGAAACATTTCCAGCTACATGTGTAGTCAGATATTGATATTCAGATATTAAATTTTGATACCTATCAGATTTTGACATAATTGAAAAATATTTCCCAGGAGAAAATAAATTATATATTTGAAGTTTCACAAATTCAGAAAATTCGTATCCTGTAAAATGACGAGTCTTCATTGTACCAAACTGAAATGAAAAAACAAATCTCACAAACAAATTTTTCAGTGAATACATAGCAGAAAGTATAGAATGAAACGACACATTCCGAAACAATACATTACCCGCTATTACAAATGTTTACGATAACAAAAAGACTAACAAATCATTTGAAAAAATAATTATAAATGAAAAGAACTTCTACTTATATACAGGAAATATTGATATTCAAAATCAATTAATAAACGATTGAAGAACAATTCCAATGTTAGACTCAAACTACCCTGTTAATTCATACCTATCAAATTTCACATACTAATCTATTTTTTTTGCTTTCTTTAAATCAGATTTGAGTCAGATATTCATCTGCTCTTTTCTGTATGCATTACAAAACCTATGTGCTTCGTCACGGATTTTTACAAAAATTTTATCAGCTTGATCATAATCTAAATCGATTTGTTGAATTTCAAGAGAATCGTGAAATTTGAATATTTTTTCTTTTTCTCACTTTAGTTTTCATCCTGTATGTCTAGCTACTCATTTTCCAAGTGATACAAAATCTACTTTTTCATACACCTTTTTGAACCATTCTTGTTTCAGCAAATCTCTCAAAATTCCAAGCTGTCATTTTCATCAATCCAAAATGAATAAGTCTGGATAATTTTGTGTATCTTGAAACCTTCTTGTAATTACTTCTGCCAATGCTGCATAATCATCTCCTGATTTCACATCGATTTTTGCATTAATTTTATATTTGCGATATAGCTTATAATTTGGTATTCATCATACAAAGCATGATAAACCTCCACTAGTATATGCTCATGAAAGATGGGAAATATCAACACATTCAATTTGATATGGGAAGTTTCTGAGAGAATACTTTTTCTGTAATGTGGAAAGAAGTCAGTTAATCATATTTTCATCTCTAAACGATTCTCCCACCACATAAGAATCAAAAAATCAATCAATCAAAGTATTGATATCATTTGTCTGGGTTTTATTTAATTTTATTTTTTTCGTATGATAAAATATTGAACCACCAATTTCTTTTTTCTCTAAATTTCCAAGCTCTGACTCCAGTGCTGATAGTACTGAATTTTCATCAAAATCTTCTTGATTCTTTTTGTTGATAATCACATCAATTAACTTTCATTCGTAAAAATTCAGCACACTGTAAACGAGCCAACCTGAGATTTCTCTGATCTGACAAATGTATCCTGTAGTATCTTTTGGCATAACTACTGTCTGCTTTTCTACTAAGTTTTCTATCTGCAAATAAATATCTCTAAGTTTAGCTGCTCGCTCAAAATGCTGCTGATCTACGGCTGACTTAATTTGCTTTTTTATCTCTTGTTCTACTGGTTTCGTATTTCACTTAAAAAATTGCTCAATCAGATAAATTATATCTGAGTACTCTTTTTTGGCTTGTTCATAATCTGGGAAATATTGTTTACTACATCGTCATTGGCATAATCAAAAATGACAATCTGAACAAACTTTTCATTTTTTAAATTCTGTTTTTTTGCATCATCTCCGTTTGAGAATACATCTCAAATATTGCAAAAAATCTTTCAATTCTCTCGTATTATGTTTTGGTCAGATATATTTTGATCAGTCTTTGATTTTGTTTCTAGTAATGATTATTTGTGGAAAATCATCATTTGTGATTTTGATATAAGCATAACTATTTGATCATTTCAGCATATTATTGAAAGGTGGCTGATATTTTTTTATCAAATTATCTTCTAAGTACAAAGCCTCAGATTCCGTTTTCACTTGAAAAAAATCTAGAGTTTCAGCTAAATTTAGCATCTCTTGCTTCCAAACTGAATTTGGATTGAAATATTGAGATACTCTATTTTTAAGATTTTTAGCTTTTCAGATATACAAAATATTCCCTTTTTTATCTTTGAACTGATAAACTCAAGGTTTGTGTGGGATATTTGCTATATCGAAATCAGGAGTCATGAACTATCGAAAAATAATTATTGAGCTACGATAACTTTTGAAGTTTTGAGGACTATTTGCTTGTCACTTTTTCTATAAACGAATCCTCTCTCAAATTCTTGGACTATCTTTCATTTTTCTTTGTCGCTTGTGGCTGGAACTGCTGAAACTGGCTCATGCAAAGTAGCATCTGGTACTAATCAAACAGCTTCTATCTGGTATACATTGATTCATTCCAAAGTCTTCAAGAAATTATTGTAAACCAATTGAACCCCATGAGCCAATGGATTTGATTTATGCTCCTCTGGAATATTTTCCAAAGATTTTCTCAAGTCTTCTACAAATGGCAAAAATTTCTTTACACTAGAAAGCAAAGACATCAATTCCAAATCCTGTTCTTTTTCTGCTGTCTGTCTCTGATACCTATCAAAATCTAATTTCAAATTTACATAATCTCTTTGTGCCCTAGTAGCTATTTCTGTTTGCTCTTGAAGATCTTTATGTAGTTTTTCTACTTCTTTTTGAATTTTCTCTACTTGATCCATTGCTCAAATTTCTTGTTCCAAATCTGAAAAATCTTGATTGTCTCAAGATTGTTTTTTATCATCTTTTTTTGCATTATCATCTCATTTTTGAGCTGCATGTTTTTGTGCTTCTTTTAATTTCTCATCCAAATCAGTCATAATTCCTAATTAATATTTTAAATGATTAATACGTCATTCTGAACGCAGTGAAGAATCTAATCAACATCAAATAGATTCTTCGTTTCACTCAGAATGACAACATTATTTTATTCTTCATTACTATTAACTCGTTCTGCAAAAGACATATCTTTTTCATGAAGTTCTGTAGCAAATGGAACTCAAACATACCTTCGATGCCAAATTTCTTTCATCTTTCAATCAACTTTAGGTCCCTTGCTATACGTATTTATGAAACCATATTTGTAAGCATTTTCATTCATCCAATCCAAATATCAAGATGCAAAATGTGAATATCAGTATTTAGTCGCTACATGGATATCTACAGCCAAACCTAATTGATGCTCGCTTGCTCCAATTTTTGCACATCTGATATTTGAGCATCATTCATCAAATAAACGAACTTGATCTTCATATGTCCTGTAAGCACTTGCAACATATATTTTCACTCAAAATTCTTTGTGAAAACTTTCCGTCATCTCATCAAACGCAGTTGCTACTGCTTGTCTCAAATATGGTCTTGCTGCTTTATTTACGATATTTTCTGTATTGAATTCAACTAAATCAGATGGCTCATATTGTTTATTTTGCAAAACATTTTTGTCTGAAACATATTTTTGGAAAGAATAATCTGATTCGATATCAAATGTATCTTCATATTTTTCTTGAGCATCTTGAATATTTGTAGCCCACAAATTGGATGCTTTCTCTAAAACAAAATCAGATACAGAATCATTTGTATATTTAATCGTTTTTGGTGTATCTGCTGATGCAACATTTTGGACAATAATAAACACAAATGCTACAAGAATAAAGCACACTAAAAATATCGTTGGAAATATTGATTTTTCTTTAGTTTGTCACATGATAATTAATAAATAATGATTAAGAATTAACAACAATAGCGACTATAGATCTATATATAAATATCTCTTGGTTTTGCTCATTGCTGAGGTCAAATAATTCATCTTTCTTCTAATTCATCCATAATCCTTGCAGCCCTTGCAAATCAGACATTCAATTTTCTTTGAAGTAATGTTGCTGAAGCTTTTCTTGTCTCTGCAATTACTTGGATAGCTTGTTGAATCAATTCTTCATCACTTCAACCAGAACCTCAGGTTCAGAAAGATCAACTCACTGTCTCGACTTTGTCTTCCAAAGCTTGAATTATTTCAGGGTTATAGATATCATCTTCAGACAGTCATTGCATGTACTTATCTTTTAATGTTTGCACTACTCTCTCAATTTCTCATGTTTCTACAAATGGAGACTGCGCTCTAATTGGTCGTTTTGTCGTAGTATCTATGTAAAGCAAATCTCATTTTCAAACCAAATCTTCAGCTCATTTTCTACCAAGAATTGTCATCGAATCGACTTGTGAAACTACTCAGAATGCAATTCTCGTTGGCATATTTGCTTTGATAAGTCATGTAATAACATTTACAGATGGCCTCTGAGTTGCTACGATAAGATGGATTCAAACTGCACGAGCTTTTTGAGCGATACGAGTAATGCAAGTTTCAACATCTTTTTTATTTTTGTGCATCATCATATCTGCTAACTCATCGATAACAAACACAATACGGAACATTTTTTCTCCAATTATTTTTTGGTTGTATTCATCGATATTTCTTACTCTCTTATCTTTTAATAATCAGTATCTGTGCTCCATTTCATCCACAGCCCAACGAAGTAATTTCAAAGCCTTATCAGGATCTGAAACAATAGGTCCAAGCATATATGGCAATCCAGAATACAATTCCAATTCAACTTGTTTTGGATCAACCATCAAGAATTTAAGCTCAGATGGTGTATTTTGGTACATTAATGACAAGATGAATCAGTTTACTCATACAGATTTTCAGCTTCAAGTCGCTCAAGCCACGAGTAAATGTGGCATAGAATCCAAAGTCTTTACAATAATTGATCAATCGATTCACTTTCAAAGTGTCAAATTAGTTGCGTCTTTTGACATTCATTTTTGGAATTCATCTGATGCTATGATATCTTGTAAACGAACCATCTTTGGATCTGGATTTGGAATCTGGATTCAAACAGTATCCGTACCAGGAATTGGAGCTACAATTCTCAAAGATTTTGATTTCAAAGATAATTTAATATCATTTGCCAATGATTCAATTTTTGAAATTGCAACTCAAGCCTCTGGCTTGATTCTGACCTGAACTACTGATGGTCAAAGGTCAAATCATTCGATAGTCACAGGGACATTGAATTCCATCAATTTATCTTGAAGTGCTTTTGCTTTTTCCACCAAAAATCTTTCATTTATAGAAGAATTGGCATCTCCAGGTTTCAAAAGTGAAGTACTAAATGTTGGCTTATCACCAGCAAAGCTGATAATTGGTCTTGGTTTCTTTTCTTGAATTTTCTCTTCCACTTTTCACTTTATCAATTCCTTTAGGAAAGATCTAGAATCATTTCTCACACTTGATTCTGGATTCTGTACTCCAAAAGGCTTATTTTGATTTAATTTATCCACAATATCTTTTGTTGATTGTCTTTCCAAATTTAATTTTGGCTGAGTTACTTTTGTCTGTGCTGGAGCTGATTCCCTTTCTACTTTAAAGTTTATCTTTGGTAATCTAAAGTTGAAAGTAAAAAATACTCGGACAATACTAGCAATCAGTAACAATATAACAAAGGCTTTTATCGCTGTCGTTTGATTTCCAAACATTGCCTTTAGTAGCCAGAAAATTGGCCATGAAATATATCATCCATATTCTTGATAATTTCCAGCTCAACTATCTAATATTGGGAAATTTAGTACTGCAGAAACTAGCATCAAAACCACGATAAATTGTCTAAGCAACACATTCATCAAATATCATTTTATCAATATCAATATTCATACTATCACACACAATCCAAAAAATACAAATAATCAAGTTTCACCGAAAGGTATTGCTGCATATTTTACAAGTAAATCAAAAATTGGTGATCCTTTTGCCAAATAAAATGAAAAGAAAAACAAGAATCACAATATGATCATAAAAATTCACAACTTTGTCTTATTTAATATCACTGTTTTTTTTGATTTTTTATATCTTCTTCTCCTAGCCAAAATGGAAAAATTTAGCTAATAAAAATTTTTTCATACCAAAAAATTTGTCAACGTATTCATTTTAGGGATTTTATTTACATTTTCAACCTAAAAGGGGTGAAAAAAATATTATAAAAAGACCAAAAATATTCACGATATATGTATATCCAAATTATTTCACTGAACTACTTTTATCTAATTTTTTTAAATCATTATTAGCATCAATAGTTAGAGCAATTCATGCTGGCAAAACAAAAATATATAGCGACAATAATATTCCCAAAAACAAATTCACTTTACTTCTTATTGAAATAACATGCTCACTACTTCAAACATATCTATCAATATACCAAAATATAATTGAAGAAATAATCCACAATAAGAGAATAATTACTGGCCAACATATTAAATTAATTCAAATTTTCTTTTTTCTCTTAGCTTTAATAATTTTCTTTTCTATGAGTTGTTCATCCATTTTTATATTTGGAATATAAAGTTCTACTCGCGATTCAAGAAAATCAATGTGTCCATATCTTCTGGTTCTCGAGTTTTATCGAAGGTATCTAATTTATCTGAATAGTGGAATGGAACTATGTAATTATCTGAATATTCTCTATATTTTCTATTGAATACTTCCATGAAATGTCAGTTTTTTACAATTGGAGAAATAAGGAAAATATCTCATCAAATACAATTTTGTTCTTCTAATCGAGAGAAAAACAATGTCGAATAAAATTCCAATGTCTCAATAACCAAATTTTCTGCAAGAGCATTTCACTGGATTTCTTCGTAGCTTTTGTACCAGTATTGAGAAATTCAATTATCTTTGTACATCTGTTTCAGTGAGTTCAGACCGAGATTTATAACATTTACAGAATCGTAAAAACTATTTTTTATTTTGATAATTTTTGCTCCAGATTCTGTGATATACAGCAAATTGAAATTTTCTCTTTTCAAATTATTTCTCAAAAACAATGTCGTATGAAAAGACTGTGGCAAAATTTTAATATTTGAATTATCATTTATTGGCCCATAAACTGACTTGAATTCGTTATATGACTGAGAATCGATATATATGGCATAAAGCCTAAAAAACAGTGATCCAGATTCTCAGATAATACGAGATTTTTCTTCTCAATTTACATAGATACTGTCAATATATGTCGCCAAAAAATGTCCAGTCGCTCCGTGTTCATGATCAATAAGATTCAGTTTTTCTTCTGTGATTTCATGTAAATTTTGGATTGAAAAATTTTCTACATTATCCAAAAAAATATCAAATCTGAAAAAAGAAAATCTACTTTCATCGAGCAAAAATACATGTTTTTGCTTTGGATATTCCAAGGTTTTATCTAATATTTTAGAAAAATTATCATGCAAAATGTATTGCTGAATTGTCTCTCATTCTTGTATTCTATACACTCAAAATCTTGGATAAGATTCTGATAAATATTCATACCAAATTTGCATAATAATCTATAGATATAGAGATTTTATGTCATTCTGAGGAGCTATGCGACGAAGAATCTAATCCACATAAATAGATTCTTCGCTAACGTTCAGAATGACGATAATAAATAATTTTTTTACTTCTTAATTATTTCCAAACAATCCTCTAATGTTAAATCTGTTGCATCTTTTCATCATTTTGGAATTTTATAATTTTTCTTTTCATATTTTATATATGGTCAGTACATTCAATTCAAAACTTCAATTTTCTTTCATTCATGTGTAAATTCATGGATGTACTTATTATTTTCATTGTCTATTTTTTTCTGAATCAATGGAATTGATTGTTCAAGTGTAATCGTATATGGATCAAGTGGTTCATCTCATCATCTTGGGATTGAAACGAATAGATTTTTGTACTTCAAATATGGTCAAAATCTACCAATTGCTGCTACGATTTTCTCTCACTCGTACTCTCAAACTTCTCTTGGAAGTCCAAAACAATCTAAAGCCTCTTCCAACGTGATAGTTTCAATAGTTTTTCCACTTGGAATATTTGCGAATTTTTTATCCTCATCATCAGCTTTTCAGATTTGGATAAGTGGTCAATACCTTCATAATCTAACTATTACTGGTTTTCAAGTTTTTGGGTCTTCTCACAAAATTCTCTCTCCACTAGCTCTTTCAGCTCATTGAGCTTTAGCAACTTCAGTATGGAAAGGTCAATAAAACTTCGAAATCATTGCGACTCGTTTTATATCTCATTCTGCGATTTTATCGAATTCTTCCTCAACTGAGGCGGTGAAATTGTAATCCATAATGTCATTAAAATTTTCCATAAGGAAATCAGTAACTGTCCTTCCAGTATCAGTTGGGAATAATTTATTTTTTTCTACTCATGAATTTTGAGTTTTGGTATCTTGTTTAATTTCACCGTTTTTCAATGTAATTTCTGTATATAAAATCTTTTCTCCTGTCCTACTATCAAGCTCTACATATCATCTTTTTTGGATTGTAGAAATAGTTGGAGCATAAGTAGAAGGTCTTCAAATTCATCTCTTTTCAAGCTCTTTTACAAGGCTTGCCTCTGTATATCTTGGTGGATGTTTTTTGAATTTCTGAGTACTTGTAATCTGTTCCATATCCAATTTCTCTCATTTTTCCAAACTTGGCAAAATATTTGTAGAAAATTCTTCGTCGTCATCTGTTCATTCAGAATAAACTTTGAGAAATCAATCAAACTTCACTACTTCTCACTCTGCGATGAACTTATTTTTATTATTTGAAATATCGATTGTTGCTTTTGTCTTTTCTACTACAGCTGGAGCCATCTGAGATGCAATTGTCCTTTTTCGAATCAAATCATACAATTTCTTTTGAGAAGCATCTTCTCATGCAGTGTGAATTTCCAAGTGTGCTGGTCTAATACACTCGTGCGCCTCTTGTGCTCATGTACTCTTTGTCTTGTAATTAGTTGGATGAGAATATTTCTCTCCGTATTCTTTGGTAATCTCAACTTTAGCAGCATTTATTGCATCTTGAGAAAGATTTACAGAATCAGTCCTCATGTATGTAATCTTTCCAGCTTCATATAATTTCTGTGCAATTTGCATTGTACGAGAAACTGAAAATCACAACTTTCTACTAGCTTCTTGCTGAAGTGTAGAAGTTGTAAATGGAGCCGATGGAGTTTTCTTTCCAGGCTTTGTCTCTATATCTGTGACTGTATATTCAGCCGTTTTACAACTCTCTAAAAATGAGTTCACATCATCAACTTTTTTAAATTCTTTGTCCAATGTTGCATTGAATCATTTCTTTGATTTTCCGATGAATGTTCAAACAGTTTTGAATGATGATGTTGAATCAAATTTTTCTATTTCTCTTTCTCTCTCTACTATCAAACGAACTGCAACTGATTGTACCCTTCATGCTGACAATCATTTTGCTACTTTTCTCCATAATACTGGAGATAATTCAAATCAAACTAGACGATCCAAAACTCTCCTTGCTTGCTGAGCATCTACGAGTTTCATATCCAATGTCCTTGGATTCTCTACAGCATGTTTGATTGCTTTTTCTGTAATCTCATGGAATACTATCCTAGGTGTCTTGTCTATTGGTAATCAAAGTTGGTTTGCTACATGCCAACCGATAGCCTCTCATTCGCGGTCCTCATCGGTTGCGAGCCATACTTTATCAGACTCTTTTGCTAATTTCTTGAGCTCTGCTACTACTTTTTTCTTGTCTGGACTAACTTCGTAAAGTGGTTTGAAATCATGCTCAATATCGATTCACATTCACTTGGTTGGCAAATCTACTACATGTCCAAATGATGCTTTTACTTCGAAGTCTGCTCAAAGTATTTTTTTTATGGTTTTTGATTTTGCTGGAGACTCGACTATTACTAGGTTTTTTGTCATTAGAATACAAAAAAATTGTAAAGTTTCAAACTTTTCCATTGTTTCTTTTTATGAATGCTAAATTTAATTTCAAGTAAAAGTAAATTTTAGAAAAATGGTTAAACTTTTTGTCACAAAATAGATTCTGAATCGTATACTTTATATGGAGACATATTTTATTTGTTTTTTAAAAAAATGAAAATTACAAAAGCCAGTATCTTAACATTAGTTCTATTTCTTTTATCTACTACATTTGCTTCAGCTTATTCACAAGAAGAACAAGCTGCTTATGAGTACGCTTACCAAAATCAAATCACCACAATGGATTCCATTGAAAAAGCTAATATGTGATGAAATTTGACTAGAATTGCTATGGCAAAAATGCTTTCAAATTACGCTATAAATATTTTATGATTGGCACCAAATACAAGTAAAATTTGTTATTTCCCTGACGTTTCTAATGCCTTAGATACACAATACGATAATTGAGTGACAAAAGCATGTCAACTAGGTTTAATGTGAGTTTGAATCACAAATTTCAACCCAAATTGACTCGTAACAAGAGCAGAATTTTGAACTGTGCTATCAAGAGCCTTGAATGCGGGAGATATAGGTATGTTAAATACACTAAATAGCGCAAAGCCATATTACAGTGAACACTTAAAATTTTTGAAAAGAGAGGGAATTATGAATAATATTTCAACTCCAAGTAATTTGGAACGTAGATGACGAGTAATGTTAATGCTACTAAGAGCAGAAGGAAGTACATTAGCTATAGAATGGCCACATATTGTTATTACAGACAAAAATGAAAACTACTCTATTAATATTGATGACGATAGAACGATATACAGAAATGAAGCATATGGTATCCAAATTGATTTCCGTAGTATATGGAAATGATCAAAAATACAGAAAAGAACACGATGAGAAATAAGTTGAATAGAAAACTCACCATTTGACCACACAATGTTAGACATCACAAAAAATGGTAATTCAATTGCAAGAATTAGTATGTACACATATGAGGAATATGAAAGGATACTTGAATTATCAAAAGACGAACCTATGTGTGATCAGCAATGCTTTAAAAATTCGATAATTGGACATAATAACGAGTATTATTTCGGTCTATGAACATCAAACATGAGTCATGAAGAATTAAAAGCATTAATACCTGCTTTACAGTGCTCTGAAAACAATGATTGAACCATTTGTAATTGATGGATCGACCAAATGTTCCCTGATTGATCGTTTAGTTTTTTCGATGTAAAAATAAAAGATCATAATAATAAACCTGTATATTCTATATACCCAGACAGTGATAATCGGATTTATATGGTTTGACAATCAGGTGTCTTATTCGAAAGCAATGTCCATGGGATAAAAACTGATTTAGGTAGTATTTGGAGTTGAGCGATTATTCAGCCTTGAACTAAAAAAATTAGTTTTAAAATCAACCATACTGAAATTGCATCCATTGATGTTTACACTTATGAGGAATATGAATATCAATTCATGATTGACTCTGCAGAAGAAGATAACACATGCGAAGAGTGCTTTTGTGAAGAGTGCTTTAGAAATTCTATAATTTGACATAATAATAAATATTATTTCAGCTTGATAACATGAAATATAGCTCCTGAAGAATTAAAAACACTAATACCTGCTCTACAATGTTCTGAAAGTAATGATTGAATTAATTGTGATTGATGGGTTGAACAATTATTCCCAACTTGATGTTTTAAATTTTTCGATATAGAATAATAAATTATTATCTTAATAAATAACAAAAAATCTAGCCTTCGGACTAGATTTTTATTTACAAGAAAAAAATATTTTAGAAATTCAATTCCCAACTACTCTACTTTTGCTGCTAATAAAGAATCAATTTCTGCTTGATAAACTTCTTTTGGATTTACTCCAATTACTGGTTTAATTACATTTCAAGCCTTCATTACAAATACTGCAGGAATTGATGAAACTTGGAATTTTTGAACTAATTCTTCATTTCCTGGTCATTCTACATCAGCTTTTACAATTTTCACATTTTTTCACTCATTGTCGGCTGCTAATTCTTCCATTACTGGTCAAAGCATCCTACAAGGTCAACACCATTCTGCCCAAAAATCTAAAATCACAACTCAATCAAAATCCATAATTTCAGATTTGAATTGATCAACTCACTCTAAATGTATTACTCACATGTTTAAAACAATTAACAATTTAAAAGAAATGATATATTGTAAACTAGTTTACACTAGGAATTCAATTTACATACTTTTCTGCCTGAAGTCACGCCATAGCTCCTGTTCATGCTGAAGTGATAGCTTGACGGAATTCTGGATCCTGTACATCTCAAGCCGCGAAAACTCATGGAACAGATGTCTCTGTACTTCCTGGTTTTGTCTTGATATGTCCTGATTCTAACAATTCCAACTGTCATTGCAAGAATTCTGTATTTGGAGTATGTCATATAGCATAGAACAATCATTGGCACTCTAATGTTGAAGTTTCGTTTGTCTTATTATTTATTATTTCTAATCAAGTCATACTGTCTTCTCAAAGTACTTTCTTTGCTTCTGTATTGTACATAATCTCTATCTTTGGCTCTTGTAATACTCTTTCATGCATTACTTTTGAACAACGAAGTACATCTCTCCTAACCAAAATTGTCACTTTTGAAGCAAAATTTGTCATGTACAAAGCATCTTCCATAGCCACATTTCATCATCAAATTACTACAATATGCTTATCACGGAATATTGGTAATCCTCAGTCACAAACTGCACAACAAGAGATTCCTCTCTTCCAAAACCTTACTTCTCCAGGTATTCCCAATCTTTTTGGAGTTGCTCATGTAGTCACAATAATTGATTTGGTCTCTATTACCTGATCTCAAACAAAAACTTTGAATGGCTTACTTGATAAATCTACTTTATCCACTGTCTTTGTCTCAATTCTTGCACCAAACTTTATAGCTTGCTGTCTCATACGGTTTACCAATTCAAATCCTCAAATTCAATCAGGAAATCATGGGAAATTTTCTATATCCGTAGTCGTTGTTAGCTGTCATCCTGCTGGTAAACCTCAAGCCATAAATCATTCAAACATTAATGGGTTTAATAAAGCTCTACCAGTGTAAATTGCAGCGGTCCTTCATGCAGGACCTGATCATATTATCACAACATTTTCCATGCCAAAAAAATTAGGATTCTAAAAATCTTTACATTTCGTACTCTAAATATTGTTGCAAGATTTTCAAGAAAAATTGAAAAAAAAGACACCGTTTTTGTGGTGCCTTTTATATATGAATTTAATTACTATTTTTCACTTTCTATCACTGAAATTCAAAGCTCTCAAAGTATCTTTGGGTCAACTTCACTTGGAGCATCAATCATCAAATCACGATATTTTTGATTCTTTGGGAATGCTATTACTTCACGAATATTGTCTGTCTTTTGGAATAACATTACCATCCTATCCAATCAAAGAGCTAATCATCCATGAGGAGGAACTCAGTACTCAAAACATTTTAATAAATGTCCAAATCTATCTTGAATTTGTTTTTCTGTAAGTCATAATATTGCAAATATTGCATGTTGAAGTTCTCTGTCATGAATCCTAATACTTCATCATCAAGCTTCACAACCATTTATAATCAAATCATAACAATCTGCCCTAACTGCCAATAATTTTTCTTTTTCTTCTTCTGTCATCGTTCATCATTCAGATATTTTCTTTCATAATTCTTTTACAAATGGAATATACTCATCTTTGGGTTTTGTGAATGGATGATGAACTGAAACTAATTCTCATTCATTACTGATTTCAAACAATGGGAAATCAACTATGTATGAACAATTTAACTCATCTTCTTTTCATTTCAATGATTCGAAATGTTGGATTAATTGAAGTCTTAGCATTCATAAATACTTTACTACATCATCTCGAGTTCCTGCTTGGAATAATAATGTACTATCTACTGGCAATAAATCTCATAATTTCTTTTGAACATCTTCATTTATGAATTTTGCTATAGATCATTTCAATCATTCTGCTGTATTTGCTAACCATGCTAATCCTTTTGAACCATATTGTTTCAAATATGCATCATATTTGTCTGCTTCTGCTCTACTTAATGCTTTCTTTACTTGAATAGCTTTTACACATTTTGCTTGTTGGAATATACTGAAATCTGTAGTTTTTGCTCGTTCTGTCAATTCATGGAATCAGAAATCTGTAGTTCTCAATTCTGGTTTATCTGATCAGTAATTATCCATCAAATAGTCCCAAGTATTCATAGGGAATGCCTTTGAAGTGTCATTTCTATTTGGACAAATATTTTCTATCAAATATTTCATATATCTCTCTGTCACATCCAAAATATCTTCTTGTTCTATAAAAGACATTTCGTAGTCTACCTGAGTAAATTCAGGTTGACGATCTCATCTTGGATCTTCATCACGGAAACATCTAGCAATTTGGATATATTTATCAATTCAAGCAACCATCAACATCTGTTTTTGCTGTTGTGGAGATTGTGGTAGTACAAAGAATTTTCCTGGTTCAAATCTTGCTGGTACTACAAATTCTCTAGATCACTCTGGTGTATTTTTTACAAAACAAGGAGTTTCAACATGTAAGAATCACTCTTTATCAAAAAATTTCAATGTCTCTGTATATATTTTGTGTCTTACTATCAAATTTTCTCTCATTTTCTCTTTTCTGAGATCGAGATAACGATATTCCAATCTCATATCTTCTCCCACTGCTGTATCATGATCTACAGGGAAAGGCAATTCTTTACATGTAGAAAGTATTTCAATATTCGTCGGAATAATCTCAACTTCTCATGTAATCATATTTTTATTTACCATATCATCTGGCCTTGGAGAGACTTTTCAAGTCACTCTGACAACATATTCAGATTTAATTTCACGAAGTAAACCATCTAAATCTGGTACATTATTTTTTAATTTTTGATTATCAGGATTTACTGTCACTTGTGTAATTCCATAACGATCTCTCAAATCAATAAAATTCAATCATCAAAGATTTCTATTTTTGTTTACTCGTCACGACAATGTGACAATTTCTCATATATTCTTTCAAGTCAATTCTCCACAAGTATGTGATCTAAACATTGTAATTAATAATTAAGGATTAAAATTAAGTGTCATTCTGAGAGAGCAAAGCGACCGAAGAATCTTTTTTTAAGATTCTTCACTTCGTTCAGAATGACTATTGATTATTCTTTATTTCATCTGCAACTGCCTGTAATTCTTCTAAGCTTGCTTGATCTCAAGATCAAATTCCATTTGCAAATCAGACTCAATCATAGAATGGATATAATTTGATATGAGCATGATTTACTTCTAATCACTCTACTGCAAGTCAAACTCTATCTACTTTCAATCATTTTTTGAGCATGTTTGCAACTTTCTTTGCAGCTTGGAAATATTTTGCAATAAAATCATCATCTTTTGCTAGTATATCTGAATCCATATGATTTTTTGTGATTACTAATGTCATCCCTTTACGATTTGGAAATGCATCCAAAATAGCCACAAAATCATCGTCTTCTCGAATCTTTACACATGGAATTATTCAATCCAAAATCTTACAAAATATACAATTTTCGTCTCTCATTTTGATAAATTTGAGCAAATAAAAATGAATAGTTTTTCAACTATTTTATAATTAAACTAAATTTATCTTATTTCAATAGATTTTTTACTATTTCTATCTCCTTATTCCGCTGTGAAGTACATATTTACTAATTACTCTACTCATTGCTTCTAATTCATCATCATCAAATGCTTGTCATCAAAAATCTGGTTTTAGAGTATTTCATCAAACATAATTCTGAAGATAATAATGTCTTGCTCATTTAATATAATCTGCCATAGCTTCAACATCTTGGATTGTGTGCATTCATTTTACTATCGTAGTTCTATACTCATAATCTACTACTTCACTGAGCAAAAATTCTTTTAATTCTTCATAATTTTGGAAAAATTCACTACTTGGTTGTATTCAGACTGCTGTATCATACTGTGGTTTTGTGTGCTTTAAATCTACTGCTACATAATCCAAAATTCAATCTTTTACCATTTTCTTAATCAATGCAACATCACGACCGTTTGTATCTACTTTTACTGAAAATCACATTTCTTTTACTCTCTTTGCGAAATCATACAAATCTGGTTGCAATGTTGGTTCTCATCCGCAAATACTCACCCCATCCAATTTTCAAATTCTTGCTTGTAAAAAGTTGAAAATAGCTTCTTCAGGAATTAGATCATTTGAAATTAATTGCATTTGTTCAGGCAAAACCGTCTCAGGGTTGTGACAAAACGGACAGCGAAAATTACATCATAATGTAAAAACTATGCATGCTAATTTTCATGGATAATCAATTGTTGTGCTCTTTTGTACTCAAGATATTTTCATTATTTATTTTTCGTAATTATTTTCTAAATTGCAGGACATCAAAGATTAAGGAATGCTCATAACAAAATAAATATAATTCATAATATATAAATCAATACTCCTATGTTGCGGACAAATTTATTTCAAAAACAAAATGTAATAAATATTGGTGCTATCAAGAAGAACAACAAAGAATAAAGCGATCGTGATCACAAAAGTTGGTTTTCTCATTCAAGACATTGGGTTCATGGTTGTGATCGGACTTTCGTATTTATCAGTCGTAATGCCAATGAAACAAAAATCCAAGCACATCCTAATAACACATATCAAACCATAAGGTAACGACATTTCCGTAAATACGGTTTTATTTTCAAAAATCGATTTTTTGATATTTCTACTACCTTTCACTCTGTAAACCTTTCTTTTATATCCTTTTTCCATACTCTGAAATGCTCTTTAAGATTCTTTATATTAAATTTACCTGTTAATTTTGATTCTGTATTTACTACAAGAGAAATTATGTAAGATACTACAATAACTGCTATTATTAAAGTAATAATTGGATTCATAATTGACACATATATTTTTAATACTCAATTCATAAATGTCTTTATTACTTCGGGATTTTCAAAACTTCTCATAAACATCTCCTTTATTAGCATGATTAATTATTATAAATTAAAATAACAGCCAATATTTTTGCAAAAAAAAGACTGGAAGGAGTCCAGTCAATTTTTATATTTTTCGCCTTATTTAGCAAGATTTTTCGTTAACCAAAACTGATGATGGAATGTTTTTTACCAAATTTGAATCTGCAGAAATTTCCATATTATTGCATCCACATCCATATTGAGCAGTAAATTCATGATTAGCTGCTTTTGTCTTACTGAAGTATTTTCTACTATAAAATTCAGATTTCTTTCCAATATTATATCTAGATGTTGGTGACAAATAACCCATTACTCTAGTGTAAATTAAGCATCTTGTTCTTTTTGAATTGTCTTGTGTCATTTTTCTTTGTTTTAAATAAGTTAAAATGGATTTATATTTTGGATAATCAATTGCTTCACTATTCGTCATTTCGAATCCCGCAGTATTGCGGGTGAGAAATCCATTTATCGTG
>Ga0310786_10001913_pt1 | contig 32886 bp, 34 predicted proteins | sample AusTroGonzalo_MG_FD_203881 | JGI IMG/M metagenome (GOLD analysis project Ga0310786, IMG submission 203881) | Bovine rumen microbial communities from tropical cattle in Woodstock, Queensland, Australia - Gonzalo_03 (v2) (version 2) | ecosystem: Host-associated > Mammals > Digestive system >...
GGCAGAGAGGCAAGCAATGCAAGCAATAAAATGTGAAGTATGCGGGAGCACAGATCTGATCAAGAAGGATGGCGTTTTTGTATGCCGGTACTGCGGGATGCAGTACAGCCTTCCGGAAGTGCAGAAGATGCTGGGCACCGTAAAGATTGACAAAACGGAAGAACGGAACAACTACTTTATCCTGGCCAGGCGCTTTTTTGCCGGGACCAACTATGCGGACGCCCTGAAGTACTACGACCTGGCACTCCGGGAAGATCCGCAGAACTGGGAAGCGATCTACCTGTATGCCGTCACCTCAGTGGCAACGCAAGACTGCAACTATCTGTACAGGAACCTGGAAAGCATCATCAACATGTCCAAGGTGTACCTGCGGCAGATTGCGACGGATACCCCGGAAGAAAACCAGATGGTGGATGTGAACCTGTTTATTGACGCGCATACGCTGTTTATCCGCAAGGGAACAGAGCTGATGGCGGAATACATCCGGAACAGCGGGGCAGATATGCGGAAACCGGAGAATTATTACTATGCCTTCGGGTACAGCGCAATTGACGTTTACGGTACACTGCGGGAACTGTTCAGCTGCTTCCCGGAGTGTATTGAGCGGTATGAGGAATTCCTGCTGGAGATGATTGCCGCCAGGACGGAATGCTTTGAACGGAAAGCCAGGAAGGAAATCCTGAAGCAGTTGTCAAAGAAGATAAAGAAGAGAAAACGGATAAAAGTGAAAAGCTGAATGAGTGATGAGCGAATAGTGAAGAGTTGCCTGGCGGCAGAAAGGAGCAAAATTTATGTCTATGCCGTTTGAACCGGAAGAGATTGATGATCTGGATGAAATCCTGCTGGACGAAATGGATCAGGAGGAACTGGCAGACTTCAAGGAGCAGCTCCTTGAAACCCTGGACCAGATGATGACTCTGGAACCGGATCCCGATATGGAAGAGGAAGAGTATTACGAGTGGGAAGACCGGGTCAATATCCTGCATGATATGATTGACGCGATAGATAGTCGAATGAACTGATTCGACTATCAATGAAATATCGCTTCGCGATGTGAAATATACCGCAGCGCGGTATGTGAAATACTGACTTCGTCAGCATGAAATATTGGCTTTCAGCCAATGTGACAGAAACGCGGAACACCTGCTGTCACATTTCCTCAACGCCTGAGCTGTCAAATAATGCATACTGTACAGGAGTGAAAATGCCGCCATGTGCCGCAGTAAGAAAAACAGCGATCGTAAAGGAAGCGTATTTGGAAAAGGATCCAGGATTTTTATCGGCCTTCTCTCGGCTACTTTGGTTTGTTTGCTGATCGAAATAATCTATGCAGCAACTAAAATGCACGAAATCAATGGAAGGTTGGGCAGTAAAGAATCCTTTCTAGAGATCCTGATGAGAGTCCTGGAGTTTGCTTTCCCTGTAAAGACGCTGGCGATTGGCCTGGTATTCGGCGTAGTCTGGTATGTGTATAGCAAAAGAAGGAAAGATATAAACGACGCGATGGAAGCAGCGGAAGAAGAGAAAGAAGCAGAGAAAACTGCTCCGGAACAGGAAGAGTTTATCGAGCCTGTACAATACAAACAACAGTGACGAGGTTCCAATAAGGACCGATTCGCAGAAGCGGATCGGTCCTTTATAGTGCATCAAAAGAATCGCTTAAATCTGAGAAATACTGTATACAATATACTGCGTAATTGTTTAGTAAACAGGAGCAGAGTATAATGAAACACATGGAAAACCTATTCTTTTCTGTCATGTTAAGGAGGAAGACAGTATGAAAAAATGGATAGCTCTTCTTCTGAGCCTGGCGATGGTCATGAGCGTCATGAGCTTCGCCTCCGCCCAGGAGCCGCTGACTGCTTCAGTAGCAGGTTTCGGCGGAGACGTAACAGTCACCGTTGAGGTGGACGGCGAAGGCAAAATCGTCTCCATCGCTGCGGATGGATCTACACAGACGCCTGACGTGGGCGGCAATGCGGCCAATACCCTGAATGAGGGTGCCCTGGCTGCGCTGGCCGGCACCGAACTGGCTGAACTGGATGCTGCCGGGATCGAAGGCATCACCGGCGCAACCGTGACCTCTGACGCAATCAAGACTGCGCTGGAGATGATTAAGGCGGAAGCTACCGGAGCGGAAGCGACTCCTGTGCAGGACGGTACCTACACTGTGACTGTACCCGCCTATTCCGTGACCGAGCAGATGACGCTGAACATCACCTTCGAAGGCGGAAAACTGACCGGCATCGAAACCGTGACTGCGGGCAACACCCCCGTGATCTTTGCCACGGTTGAAGAGTACCTGTATCCCCGGCTGATTGAAAACCAGAGCCTGGAAACAGATGCCATCACCGGCGCAACCGTTGCTTCCGGCGCTGTAAAGCAGGCGGTTGAGAAGGCAATCGGGATGGCAGGCGGAAATGCTGCCGACTGGCATGCCCCCGTTGCCAAATCTGATGCTGTTGTAGAACTGAACGACTATGACGTGATCGTGGTTGGCCTCGGCGGCGCCGGAATGACGGCTTACCTGTCCGCTGCGGAGAACGGTGCGACTGTGTTCGGCATTGAAAAGGCTGCCAAGATCGGCGGCAACTCCACCAACACTGCCGGCCCGATGGCCATCAACCCGCCTTCCCGCGTGGAAGCCAACGGCGGCCAGATCGTTCCTCCGGAAGATCTGCTGGCTGACTGGGCTGAATACACCACCATCGACGGACAGCAGGACGCCAAGCTGGACGTGGTTGAGATGTTTATCAACAACTCCGGCGAAACCCTGGACTGGATGGAAAAGTATTCCTTCCAGTTCGGCGAGAAGATGCAGGCCTTCTTCCATCCCGCCGGATGGCAGGTCTGGACTTCTTATGCCGGTAAAGATGGCAAAACCAAGGATGACGCTTACATTGAAGCCATGGATGCTGCCAAGGCTATGAATGAAAAGAACGACTACATGCTGGAACTGACCGCTGAAGAACTTCTGATGGAAGACGGCAAGGTAGCCGGCGTGAAGGCAGTTGCATGGGACGGCACCACCTACCTGGTACACGGAAAGAGCGTAATTCTGGCGACCGGTGGTTTCGTCGGCGATGAGGAACTGTCCAACGAGTACATCCACGGCGTGTGGAAAACCGAAGCCATGACCCAGTGCGACGGCGCGGGCATCAAGATGGCCCAGAAGGCTGTGAACGCGAACCTGTACAACCTGGACGTTGTGCCGGTATCCCACATTGCGCAGGTTTACAACATTGTCCGTAACGATGACCTGACCGCTGACCAGAAGGCCGTGCTGACTTCTCTGGTGCTGGATAAGGCCTATCCCGTAGTGGGCGAGGATGGCGTGAAGGTGAACGACAAGATCGGTATGTTCTTCGCGTTTGACGTATGGGCTGCCGGTCCCACCTACTACGTAATCTATTCCGAGAACGAGATGAACGGCTTCAAGGAGAACGGCCTGGTCGCTGCGAACACTCCCATGTTCCTGGCTCAGGGCGGTGCTGTGGAAGCCGGTGTGCCGGTGGCTGACCTGGATCAGATCCTGAGTGTCGGTGAAGCTTACGGCGACGTGTTCAAGGCTGATTCTCTGGCTGCCCTGGCTGAACAGCTGGGCCTGGAGAAGCTGACCGAGAATGTGGAGGATCAGGGTGGCGCTTACTACGCTATCAAGGGCGCTTCCTACGTGTATTCCACCTGCGGTGGCGTGGAAGTTGATGCCAATCTGAACGTTGTGGACGTGGACGGCAATCCTGTACCCGGCCTCTACGCTGTTGGTAATGACTCCCTGGGTGTGATGCTGGCTTCCGAAAAGGCTTATGTGACCTACGGCGGTGCTGCTGCCGGCTGGGCACTGACCAGCGGACGGCTTGCCGGTGCGTACGCCACTGCGTATGCCAAGGGAGAGTAAGGAATGAAATATTCGATCAGAGATCGAATGTGATGATAACCCAAGAAGCCAACAAGGGCGAAGAACTAAACGTTCTTCGCCCTTTATAATGCAAAACTTGTGATGATTAATGCTTGGGGCATTCCTCAGTATAATTGGTATAAGTGGTTCTAGTAGTCCGCTGACCGCACTTGGGACAATAATAAGTTGTGATTATTGCTGTATGGTATGTTCTCTTATGTGTATGCGGATTGGATAAATGAATGCATCCGTGTTGGTAAGCGATAGTTTCGGTTTTATTTGCTTGCTGGTATCTTACAGATATAGCTTGCCAGGTGTGGTTGCAAGCAGCCAGAGCTGTTCCGATGACAGAGGCAAGAAGAATAACAGCAAGAAGCAGCGCAATGGACTTTTTCATTGAACATACCTCCTGTATTAACGTATAGTGCAACGTTCTTTGTAAGTGGTAGAGGTTGTGGTTTTGACTTCATGACAAAGGGTACATAAAGTTGTTCGCGTTGTCGTTACCTTCTGATACCGAATGTGTTTATGAGGAATTACACAGTAGGGACAATTATATGTCTCAAAAACGATATTACAATTTATGATGTTGCTATTTGTGGAAACAGTGAACCAACTGTGTTTGGAATCGGCGATAACTGTGCCTATGACAGAAACAAGAAGGACAACTGCCAGGATGAAAGCAAGAGGCTTTTTCATATACTTATCCCTCCTGAATGAATTGATTGGTTATACTGAACAGCTGTGGCTGCAAGCAGCCACAGCTGTGATGAAAATATAATCTAACGGATTAGTGCTTAGGGCACTTCTCTTCAGTGACGGTATAGGTGTCCACATAAGTTTTGCCGCAGCCCTTGCTGCATACAAAACGCTGTGTAACCTCATATTTATATCTTGTATGAGTATGAGGATTGGACAGGTGGATACATCCATGCTGATACGCGACAGTGGTCTTGCTGATAAGCCTTTTGCTAACGCTTACTGTGTACCAGCTGTGGTTGCAGGCCGCGAAAGCGACTGCTGCGATGGACAGGATCATGATGGCAACGAGAACCAGAGCGATGGACTTCTTCATTGTTTCTTCCTCCTTTTTTATTTATTTAATTGAATAAGTCCCGAAGTTAATGAGAATAGGGGCAGTATTCCGTATTGGGATCATAGTATTCGTGAGTCCAGCTGTCCCCGCACGAACACTCATATCTTTCAGTCCTGCGTCCACCGACATAATGATCATGTGCATAGGGGCAGATATGACACCCGGCTACATGATGCGGGTTGGAGTAATAGGAACTGAAGGTCTTTGTGACCAGCTTGTACTCATGTTCATGCACTGCGGCAAGGCAGAAGCCTGCAATAGCCGCAATAAAGACAATAATTAGAATTACAGTAATGGCTTTTCTCATAGGATTAACCTTTCTTGTCAGTCGTCCTGTTTCATGCAGTCCGGAACCTTCGGCTGATAGAAATAGTAGGCACAGGCACGGGCCGCGGAAACGCGTCCGAGCACAAGTGCAAACACGGAGGCCGCACCGGCCAGATACACCAGGATAGCAGTCAGTTTCTTCTTCATTTGGGATCTCCTCCTTTTTTTATTGTACGGAACCTGCGTTCCGCAACAGACGAATCAGGATTCTGCTGTTTCTGCTTTAGCAAGCTTGATTTTGCCCGCAATCAGGGAAGCTGAAACCGCAGTGATGGCACTGCTGACGGAGAAAGCCCACTGGGGGCTGATATCCTGCAGCAACAGGAATAGGACAACGATACAAAGGAACAGAATAAGCAGGCGGCTGTCTTCTTTCAGCTGGCTTTTCTGATGCCTGCCGAGGGGCTTGTTCTCCGTTCCTACGGGTGCAAGCAGGAAAACCGTAATCCCGGCGAATACGGCGAACACAGCAGCCACTGCAGGCAGCACGCTTGCAGGGGTCAATGCAGCTATGAGCCTGTATAAAAGAAAAGTGCCGACCGTGCCCGCAAAGCAACCCAGGTGGCTGTCCGCATGATAGCCGCCGACTGTGTTTTTCAGCAAGGCAAAAACCAGCATGAAACAAACCGTCTGTGCCAGGAAACCGGTCACCAGGCCGATGAGTACGACGGCAGCAATATTCAGCGTCGTGGCAAGCAGGATCTCATAGCAATAGTCATACTTCTTCCGGTCCGGTTCACTGATAATCCCATTGGAGATACAAAAGGATGATATCCTCTTTGCCTGAGACGCCAACATTTTTCATCACCTGCAAACAGAGATATCATCTTAAGGTTTTTAATTCAATTATTTATGCAAAAGTGGTCGCTTAATCTGCAATTATGGTACGGTCATGCATCCTGAAGAATCAGATAAGCGGTGAAGTCATGATCGGTGGAACGGAAGGTACAATTACCCTGGTATTTGGCAGCTATTTCATTCACGCTGCTCAGGCCGAAACCATGCAGTTCCTTCTGAGCTTTGGTGGTGTGAATTGTTTTGCCGTCAAGCTTGACGGTTTCCACTGCCGCGTTTGTGATGGTGATGCTGAGCCACATTTCCTGCTGTGTTATGGTCAGGGAGACGAAGCGTTTGTCGGGATCCACTTTTTCATTGGCCTCAATTGCATTGTCCAGCAGATTGCCGAGCAGCACGCACAGATCCAGAGGATCAAAGGAGGTTCCGGGTGAAATGTGTACAGACTGTTCATACCGGATGCCATGAAGATCCATCTGCTGTTGCTTTGTGAAAATGAGAGAGTCCACTGCATCGATGCCGGTAACGGTCATAGGGGAGGCAGCAAAGATTTTACCGGAGATGTTCTCCATGATTTCACGAGTCTTATCCGAGTCCGTTTTCATGGCCTCGGACAGGGCGAACATCTGATTTTTCAGATCATGCATGGTTTTGTTGCTGATCTTCTGCCGCTCCGCCAGCTCCCGGTAAAAGGCAATCTGTCCTTCGGTCTGCTTCTGCATGAGCTGCATGCGGTTCTTTTCCTTTTCCTCCCTTTGCTGGTATTCCAGAAGGAAGAACAGGCCGACATTGGAAAAGGCCAGCAGGATCATGGCGCAGGAAGCCATCAATGCCCGGGGAGAAGGACCTTCCAGAAGATTGAATTCACCCAGAATATAGATCAGCATAAAGGATGCAACCGGCAGCATGAGCAGGGGAACCATGAGATAGCCGGAAATCCGTTCGCCGAAGGACGGTACGATGAACTGGATGACTTTGAAGATGGAGATTAGTACCATTTTGGAGATCAGGACCCCGGCTGTGTAGAACAGGATGAGCTTGCGTCCTTCTTCTACAGGGATGCCTGTTATGACGGAAAGCATTCCGCCAACCATTGCTTCAGTAAACATGATTAAAATATAGATGATGGGAACGAAAATAATCCGCTTTATTCTGGACATGTCATACATGAGCGAAATGGCGGCAATTGTAATTATTGCGGAAGCTATAGTCACAAGGGAATTCTGGAACGTGAAATACAGTATCATCCGGATGATGGTAAAGATCACACATACCATGATCACACCATGTCGGGATTTCAGCCTGTTGCTGGAAACAGAGCGGATAAAGGAAATCGCCAGCAGTTCTTCCATGATGTTTCCAATAAGATCAACAACATAAAACATCCAGCTCATATCAGTTTCCCCGCCATATACAGATTGAAGTCGCTCATCAGGTTGGTATAATGCCGTCGGCTAACCGGCACTTCAGCTCCATTATCCAGTTTCACTGATGATTTGGTGATGCTGACAACCCGGCTCATGTTGACGATGAATCCCTGGTGACATTGGGCAAACCCAAAGGGCCTGAGCTTGGCATATTCTTCCTGGAGCTTGCCGACACATTCATAATCCTCATCCGAGGTATGGACAAAAACATGACGGTGGTAGGCTTCCAGATAGAGAATGCTACGGTATTCCAGCATGTTGCTGGTGTTGCGCCATTTGATCAGGTAACGACGACGGCGGTTTTTCCACACACGGAGAGCACGTTCGAAATCCTTCCGGAAATCTTCTTCCTGGACAGGTTTGAGGAGAAACTGGAACGCATCCTGGCGGAACGCGTCCGAGACATAGCTGACATGGCTGGTAACAAAGATGACGATCATATCCCGCTGGAGTTTCCGGAGCCGCTTGCCGGTTTCAATGCCAGAGAGTCCGTCCATCTCAATGTCCAGAAAGACAATATCCCAGGACTTGCCTTCCTCACAGGAAGCAAGAAGATCTTCACCGCGGCTGAATTCCGCAATATCCAGATTGTTGGAAGCAATGTAGGGGGTTAACAGTTCCTTCAGTTTCTCCCGGTATTCGGGAAGATCATCACAAACGGCTATATTCATAGAGTAATCACACCCCTGTCCGTATGTTTTGCCTCGTCCGAAGACCGCTGGTCTCTGCAACAAGTATATCATATTTTACAAAAATCATAAACGTCCGTACTGATTTTATCTTGTATACTTTACAAACGGAACAGCTCTGAAACGGCTGCAAGCATTGAATAGTAAGCGCTTGAGAAAGAATACGGAAGGCCGTCCCGTGGAAAGATAATCAACAGAAGAAAAACACATTGTGGTATAATCATATCCAGAGAACAAACTGACCCGGGATGCGGGAGAAGGAGGAGAAAGATGATCAAGGTCGCTTTTTATGACGCCAAGGCATATGACAGGCCTTCGTTTGAGTATTACGGCGGACAGCAGGATATGCAGTTCCGGTTTCTGGAGACCAAGCTGAATGAGGACACGGTGGACCTGGCCAAGGGCTGTGACGCGGTCTGTGTTTTTGTGAATGACACAGTGAATGCCGAAGTGATTGATAAACTGTATGAGTACGGTGTGAAGATTGTTGCCCTTCGGTCGGCGGGATATAACAATGTGGATATCCGGCATGCTTTCGGGAAAACCCATGTGGTACATGTGCCGGCTTATTCCCCCTATGCTGTGGCAGAACACGCCATCGCACTGCTGCTGACCTCAGTACGCCGGATCCATAAGGCTTATAACCGGACCAGGGAATTCAACTTCTCCCTGAACGGGCTGACCGGGTTTGACTTCCACGGGAAGACCGTGGGCGTGGTAGGCACCGGAAAGATCGGACGGATCTTTATCGATATCTGTCGGGGATTCGGCATGAAGGTGATTGCCTATGACCTGTTCCCGGCCAAAGACAGCGGGATTGAGTATGTATCGCTGGATGAACTGTTGGAGAAGAGCGACATCATTTCCCTGCACTGTCCGCTGACTGATGAAACCCGGCATATGATCAACGCAGCGGCCATTGAAAAGATGAAGAAGGGTGTGGTGCTGGTCAACACATCCCGGGGCGGCCTGATTGATGCGGAAGCATTGCTGGAAGGTATCAAAGCCAGAAAGATCGGCGCGGCGTGCCTGGACGTATATGAGGAAGAAGCGGATGTGTTCTTTGAGGACCGGTCCGGGCACATCATGGACGATGAACTGCTGTCCCGGCTGATTTCCATGCCGAACGTGATTGTGACTTCGCACCAGGCATTCCTGACGGAGGAAGCGCTGAACAACATCGCGGAGACAACCGTGAACAATATCCTGTCCTGCTTCCGGAACGACGGAGTATGCGACAATGAGCTGTGCTACCGGTGCGGCAGCATTGAACAGTGCCGGAAGGAACGGAAGCAAAAGTGCTTCTGATCTGAAGAAGAAAACGCAGAGCAAGACAAAGGGATCAGCCCTTTGTCTTGTTTTTTGCCAATTGTGCAGTTTAATGAACCAGTTGTGCAGGTTCTGTTGTAATGAAGGGCTCTGGTGCGTATGGTATTCATAATAATATGCGCATAAAGGAGTCATAGGTATGAAAGAAAAAAGAATTATCCTTTTCGCGGTTGTAGCGGTCATTATTGTGTCGCTGTTGTATGTTGTTTTTGCTTATACGGAACATGATCATGAACATGACCATGATCATACACCCGGCAGGATCGATATAGAGCAGGCCATCACGGATGATGAACACGAATATGTGACAGAATGTTCGTTTACATATGAACTGCCCCATGGGGGAGATCATGAGATCGATATCATCGTTACTGAGAAAACCAGGATTATTGTGGAAAGCATGGAGAGCGACAATCCGTGCTTCATGACCCTGATCAAAGACGGGAAAACGATCTGGAACGAACAAATGGAGGCAGGAAAGGAAAAGGGCCCGGGAATGGAAGCGGGTGAATATAAGCTGCTGATGGAATACAGCGAAGGTGAAGGCAAAGGTAAAGTTGTGATTGACGACGGAGAAGAACACGAGCATGAAGAACATGATCATGACCATGAAGATCATGAACATGATCATGAATGAAATAGTGACTTCGTCAATGTGAAATAAAGCCGCAAAGCGGCTTTGTGAAATGTCGCTTGCGCGATATGAAATATTCGGTCGGAGACCGAATGTGATGAGAATGTGTGCCGGTTATATATCGGTGCACATTTTTTATGGAAAAAGGATTGACAACTATATCGGGAGACGATATAATCGTGATGCGATATATCGGAAGCCGATATAACGAATGGAGGTGACAGAAGTGCCAGACTATCCGGCATTAACAGAGCAGACATACTACATACTGCTGTCTCTGTGCAAACCAAGACATGGCTACGGCATCATGCAGCAGGCGGAGGAATTGTCCGGCGGACGGGTGCGGTTGGCGGCGGGAACGCTGTATGGCGCACTGACTTCTCTTTGCGATAAAGGGTGGATTGCCTTGCTGCCGGCGGATGACGGAAGCAGACGGAAGGATTACGCCCTGACTGATAAAGGAAAGGGAATCCTGATTCATGAAGTGAAGCGCCTGAAGGAACTGGTGCGGAACGGAGAAGCAATACTGGGGGAGGAAATATAAGATGGAAACGAGGACGGTCCGTAAATGGTTCTTTGTTTGGGATTATGACAAGATGGAAGCCTGGCTGAACGGCCTGGCCATGGAAGGCTGGGTGCTGGATGGAGTTGGAATCTGTGAATTCCGGTTTGTCCGGTGTGAACCGGGTGAATATGGTATACGGGCACAGCTGGGCAGATGCGACGAGAACTACACACGGCTGCTGAAGGAAGATGGTGTTGAAGAAATTGGATTTGTGGGTCCGTGGGGGTTCTACCGCAAAAAGACAGAAGACGGTCCCTTTGAACTGTACTCTGATATAGATTCCAGAATCGGTCATATCAATAAGATTGCCAGGGTGCTTGCTGTGGTGGGAGCAGCCAACGTATTCATTGGCCTGCTCAACGTACGTAACGGGTTTTCCTGGCTCAACCTTCTGTGTGCAACCTTCCTGATGTACTGCCTGGGACGTATACACGGGAAAAGGGAAGCACTGGAAAAAGAGCGGCTGCTGCACGAGTAAGATTGCTGCGCAACCTCAATGAAATATTGACTTTGTCAATGTGAAATAAAGCCGCAAAGCGGCTTTGTGAAATGTCGCCTGCGCGACATGAAATATGCGGTTCATAACCGCATATGAATTATACTTAAGTATTTGTAAAAGGCGGTGCTGGAATCAGCATCGCCTTTTATGTTTTTTACTGTTCTGTTGCTTAAGAATTGTATTTATCTTTACGACTGAATTTGATTTTGGTATGATAGGAACGATTTCGGTTAATATCCGACAAACCACTTTTCGATCAGGCGAAAGAGACGAGCGAAATGAACTTTTTTGATATCCTGTCCCTTCTTGGCGGTCTGGCGATGTTCCTTTACGGAATGCGCCTGATGGGTGATTCATTGAAGGAAAACTCCTCCGGAACACTGAAAAACGTCATGGAAAAGGTGACGGACAATCCTCTTACGGCCTTTGTGCTGGGTATCGCGGTGACAGCGCTGATCCAGTCTTCCACAGCAACCATCGTCATTACATCCGGTCTGGTTGGCGCGGGGATCCTGACGCTGCACCAGTCCCTGGGTATTATTATCGGCGCGAACGTCGGTACTACCGTTACCGGCCAGATTATCCGCCTGCTGGACCTGAATACCTCCGGAGATACTTCCTTCCTGCGGTTCTTCCAGCCGTCCACGCTGGCTCCCATTGCTCTTATTATTGGTATCCTCCTGATTATGACCGGTGTTTTCCGGAATTCCCGTTCCATCGGCAATATTGCTATCGGCTTTGGTATCCTGTTTTCCGGATTGCTGAACATGACCAGCGCGGTGAACGTGCTGCAGAAGTCCGGCATGGTGGAAGGCCTGTTTGCCGGACTGGGTGAGAACCCGTTCCTGGGATATCTGACTGGTGCGGGCGTGGCCTTCATGCTGCAGAGTTCCTCGGCAACCATCGGTATTCTGCAGGCATTCTCCGCCAGCGGACTGCTGACCTTCAAGGCAATCTATCCCATTATCGTCGGCGTTTACCTTGGCGACTGCGTAACTACAGCCATTGTCTGCTATATCGGCGCTAACCGGGAATCCAGGCGCGTCGGTATTGTCAACATTCTGTACAATCTGGGAAAGTCCGCACTGGTATTGATAGCGATTGCAATCATTCACCAGACAGGACTGCTGGACAACCTGTGGGATGCTACCGTGAACTCCGGTATCATCGCAAACACCAACTCGATCTTTAACCTGGTCTGCGCGGTTTGCCTGCTCCCGACAATTGGATTGTATGAGCGGCTGAGCGACAGGATTGTACCGAAGAAAAAGACGGAAAAGAGCAAATACAGCGCGATTATCGAAGGCTTGCGGCCGGTGTTCTTCAATACGCCGGCACTGGCACTGAACAGCTGCTACGAGGCGCTGCAGACCATGTTCAGCATTGCCAGGACTAACCTGGACAGGGCGCAGCAGCAGATCGAAAGCTATTCCAAGGAACGGTACGACACTATTAACGCAGAAGAATGGGAACTGGATAAGCTGACGGACCATCTGAGCCGCTACCTGGTGGAACTGCTTCCGCACCTGCAGAATGAACAGAATTCTGTAATGCTGAATCAATATTACAAAGAATCAACAGAGTTTGAACGCCTTGGAGACCAGGCTGTCAAGATTGCCGATATTGCGGCAAAGCTGTCTGAAAACAACACAGCATTCTCCAAAACATGCATCGGCGAACTGAAGATCCTGCAGGAACTGGTACAGGATATCCTGAAGGATGCAGAGGAAGCCTTCTCAGGGAGGAATGAGGACGCGGCCTCCCAGATTGAACCTAAGGTGCATGTGGTCAATGACCTGATCAACGAAATGACCCAGAACCACTTTAATCGGATGAGCGCCGGAGAATGCTCACTGCTGGCAGACGCGTATTTCTCCAACCTGATGGCGGAATACAAGCGTATTGCCGGTATCTGCTCCAACACCGGTATGGCGACACTGGTCCGAATCCATCCGGAACTGGCTTCCCGTGAACACAGGTTCCTGGAAACGCTGGATGAGAACGGCGACGCAACATACAGAACAGTGCTGAAACAGACGCGCAAGCTGGTATTCGACAAACTGAAGGAACAGAAAGAAGGATCCGGCAATGCACAGCAGATCACGCTGGACGACGTTCTGCCGGAAGAACAGAAAGCATAAAACAGATATACACCGCTACTGCGGTGTGTATTTTCTTTACAAAAAGTTAATAACAAATTATGCAAATTTGTTGAACATTATTTGCGTTTGTTGTAAAATAAAGGAAATTAACCGGCAGATGGCCGGATGGAGGAAAATAGAATATGAAAAACCAAGGCAAAGGGACCATCTCTGTTTTCTGCGCGATTATACTGATCGTGCTGACCTGCTGCACCGGAATGGCTGGGGCGGAACAGGCATCGTCGTTCAAGTACCCATACGGCGTATTCCTGAGTATCACAGAGAATATTGAGCAGTTTGCGGACTATGAGATTGTGGTCATTGACGCCCAGTACTATCCGAAGGAAGAACTGGACGCTTTCCGGAGCAAAGGACATAAAGTCTTCTCCTATATCAACATTGGTTCCCTGGAAGATTTCCGGGATTACTATGACGAGTACAAAGACCTGTCTCTGGGTGCCTACGAGCACTGGGAAGAGGAAGTATGGGTGGACGTTTCCCAGAAACGCTGGCAGGATTTCATGTTGAATGAAATCGCAGCCGGCTTGCTGGAGAAGGACATTGACGGCTTCTTCGTGGACAACTGCGACGTATACTACGTCCATCCGAAGGAGGAAATCCTGGAAGGCCTGACTGTGATCATGAAGGGCCTGAAAGCAACCGGCAAAAAGGTGATTATCAACAGCGGCGACACCTTCCTGGATACCTACTGCGAGCAGGGCGGAAAATGGGATGACGTGATCAGCGGCATCAACCAGGAATCCGTGTTCTCCACGATCCTGTGGGATGAAGGCACCTTCGGTACGGCTGAACCGGAAGACCATGAGTACTTTGTGTCCTACATTGATCGTTACGGATCCCAGGGCGCGGAAATTTACTTACTTGAGTACACGATGGATGAGGAACTGGTGAAGGAGATCAAGGCTTTCTGCGAGGAAAGAGGATACACGTATTATGTGGCGGACTCGATTGAGCTTGATGGCTAAGGCCATCAAGCAAATGAATACTTTGCGATCGCCGTATTCCATTTCTTCATCGCCTATGGCTCGCAGAAATGGACGGCTGTAGCATGGCAGTTGTATTCCGCAATCTCAATGGTCGCAACTCCACACAGTGGAGCTTGCTCCCTTTCGATTGACCTCAGGCCCGATGAGATTTCCGCCACTGGCGGTCATCAGCTCTTCGCCCAAATCAAAGATTTGGACAATTGCTCAATAACTTAAAACTTAAAAATGATATAGTGTTATAAACGAAGCGTGACAGAGGGACGGACCTTATGTCACATTTCTGAATTCATTGTCTGAACAAAAAAACAGGAAATGGTACAAAACGTACCGTCCCTGCTGTCACACTTTCCTGCGCGCTTGCGAAAACTTGAAAAAGTGAGTGGGCAAGGGTACAATAAGGCATACTGTTATTAACAGTATGCCTTAGATTTTTCAAAGGAGTTATTTACTCAGAATGAAGATAAAATCCCTGTTTTGTTTACTAAGTGTGCTGGTGCTGCTGGGTACTTGTATTCCTGTCTTAGCTGAGGATGAGATGGAATACGAGGAAGAAGAGGTCTGGCTGGACCTGGATGAAGGCACGGTATCCGAAACTGCAGATGAACCGGCGGAAGAGCCTGCTGACGATAATACATCAGGTGTTTTCACACCTTCCTACGGCAGCGAATATACAAAGGATATCGGTTCCTCTTATTGGACAACACCCATGGATATCAGCAATGAGCAGGCCGTATGGGATATGCTCATGGAGCCGATTACCATTGTGGACCTGGGTAAGATCAAGGGGAAGACCCGTTCCCAGCTGACGAAGATGCAGACATACCTGTACCAGGAACCGGATGAAAAATCCAAGATCCTGGGCGAGGTATCGAACCTGTCTCAGGGTGTCCGTGTGATTGAAAACCTGGATAACGGTTGGTCCCTGGTGGAATGTTATTCCAGCTCCTTCTTTTCCAAGCCCGCAACGAAGACCAAGGCATGGAATATCCTGGTGAGCGGATACATTCCCACAAAGTACCTGAAACAGGTTGAACCCACAAAACGGCTGGCGCTGGTGGTGGATAAACTGGCACAGCGGCTGTATGTATTCCAGGAAGGCAAGATGATCGCCACGCTCCTGTGTTCCACAGGCCTGGTGCAGTGGAACGGATCGAAGTACCAGCCTTATAACGAGACCCGATCCGGTGAATTCCTGCTGATTAACATGACCGGCCAGCTGACCAGTGACCGGCTGATCTGCTCCTATGCAATCCGCTTCAACGGCGGTGACGAAGTACATGAAGTACCTCACCAGGAGAACCGGGACGGAAGCAACAATTATAAGTCTACTGAGCCGAAGCTGGGTACCAAGTGCAGCCACGGCTGTATCCGTGTACAGCGCCTGAAGACTCCTGACGGCATCAACATGGCCTGGATTTATAACCTGGTCAATTCCGAAAACCTCTGCGGCAAAGTCAAAGTGGTTATCTGGGAAGACTGGCAGGGAAGACAGCTTCCGGAACCGGATCCGGATACGAAGCTGTATTACAATCCGAACGGCGGATCCTATTATCACAGTGAAGACCACTGCTATAATGGCAAGGGAATTACCTTCACAGAGTTCTCCTATTCCCAGCTGGATGAGGAGCCCTACAGTCACCTGGAAGCCTGTCCAAACTGTACACCGGCACGACGACTGAAGGAGATTCAGGAAGTGAACGAGCTGTACGCAGAGGGCGGAGACCATGAGGAACTGCTCAACTCGCTGCGGCAGGACTACTGGGACTACCTCAAGGACTAACTTAAAACTTAAAACTGAAAACTTAAAACTTAAGAATAAAAGAGACGAAGGCAGAGAGTATATCTGTTTTCTGTGAGATTGAAAAGATGAAGAAGATTGGACTGGTGGGCGGGACAGGACCCGAATCCACCCTCATGTACTATAAAGAACTGAATACGAGAATTGACAAGATGACGAACGGCAAAGCAATGCCGGATATCGCCATCGAGAGTGTTAATTTCCGCCGTGCGTGGGAATACGTAGAGCGCGGGCAGTATGACCTGCTGGCCGACTATCTGGCAGAGAAGGTGAACAGCCTGATCGCCGGCGGCGCGGAGATCGTTTCCCTGACAGCGGGAACGATGCACATTGTGCTGGGCGAAGTGCAGGAGAAAACCAAGGTTGCGCTGGTCAGCATTCCCAAGGCTGTATGCCGGGAAGCGCTGAGCAGGGGATACCGGAAGATTGGTCTGCTGGGTACCATCTTTACGATGGAGCAGGACTACATGAAAACAGATCTCCGGGAAGCTGGTATTGAGGTTGCGATTCCTGAAAAAGCAGACCGGGATCTGGTTGCCAAAAGGATCCTGGAAGAGCTGGAGAACGGCATTGTGAAGGAATCCACGCTGAAGGAGTTCCAGGAGATTATCCGGAAGATGCGGGATGAGCAGGGCATCGAGGCAGTTGTGCTGGGATGTACGGAGCTGCCGATGATCCTGAATTCCGGGAACTGCCCGGTAGACTGCCTGGACAGCGTGGACATTCATATTGAAGAATTAATCAGACGGGCTACTGAGGTCTAAGCAATATAAATATTGCTTAGAATGATATGTTGATCTTCGATCAACATGATATATTGCTTCGCAATATGATATATTTGACTGACGTCAAATGTGATATATTCGGGCTTTGCCCGAATGTTCCAGTTACTTTACAGCTTATCGTGATGGTTTATCAACAAGTGCTGATGCAGCTGTTAATCAGCCAAATTAAATTACTAGAGAGGTAATATAGTGTTCTATTTTGTCAGGCACGGGGAGACCGTGTGGAATGTGGAGAATAAGATCTGCGGGGCGACGGACAGTCCGTTGACAGAGAAAGGCCACCAGCAGGCGATTGAAACAGGAAAGAAGATCCTGGCGGAAGGAATACATGCGGATCTGATCCTGTATTCTCCACTTTCCCGGGCAAAGGATACAGCAAGGCATATCTCCGAAATTACCGGCATTCCGATGCAGGAAGAACCACGGCTGTTTGAGCAGCGCTTCGGGAAGTATGAGTCCACACCACGGAACGGAGAAGAATTCCATGAAGCGAAGCAGCAGTTCCTGAACCGATATGAGGGCGGGGAGTCCATGTTTCAGATAGCGCAGCGGATCTATAACCTGCTGGATGACCTGAAGAAGGATAGCCGTGATTTTATCCTGGTGGCACATAACGGTATTGCCCGGGTAGTGGAATCCTATTTCCGGGAAATGACGAACGACGAATACGCGAGGTTTGGAATCAGGAACGGAGAGATAAGGCGATACGATTTTTAATCGTATCGCTAATGAATACTGAAAACTTAAGACTTAATACTTAAAAATAATATGGCCAATTTTCTATATTTGTTTCGAAAAGTAATGTATAAATGGTTAATGAACAATATGAGGGTATAAAAGCAATGGAGATTAGGGAATATAAGAATTATAACGAGCGGGAGATCATCGGGTTGTATTCTGCGGTAGGGTGGAAAGCCTATACAGATGATCCGGAGGCTTTGCGTAAAGGCTATGAAAACTCCCTGCTGGTGCTGGGAGCTTATGAGGGAGAACAACTGATGGGTATTATACGTGTTGTCGGTGACGGGGAAACAATCGTATTTGTACAGGATATTCTGGTTTTTCCGGAATACCGACGCAAGGGCATTGGTACCGCGTTGCTGAAGGAAATCATGACCAAATACGGCCATGTGCGCCAGATTGAACTGGTAACGGACAGCAAGCCCGAAACCATCGCTTTTTATGAATCCGCAGGCTTCCGAAAACTGTCGGATCTCGGATGCACCGGCTTTATGAAATTCTGAAACAAGTAAAGGTTAGGATAAAAAAATGAAAGAACAGGCATATTTCCTGGAAGAGATTGCAGCCAACGGACATGTTGCACTGAATGTGATGCAGTATGACGGATGGCTGCTGCGGTTTTCAGAGGGATTTACAGGCAGGGCCAATTCCATCAGTGTGATTTACCCATCCCGGAAGGGGATAGAAGAAAAGGTGGCATACTGCGAGAAATGCTACGCGAAGCAGGGACTGCCCGCACTTTTCAAACTGACTGAATATGATACGGAGCTTTCCGATTATCTGGCAAAGCGGGGATATGAGGTCGTTACGCCCACGGACGTAATGATCCTGGACCTGGAAAAGACTGACCTAGCGGCGGATATGAGCGAATGCGTTTTCGTGGAGAAGCCGGAGGAATGGCTGCCTGCCTATTTTGATTTTGAAAACAGAAAAGCAAAAGAACAGGAATTGTTCCGTCAGATTGTTGACAAAGTGGCAGTAGATACAGTCTACTGTACAGTAATGAAGGACGGGAAACCTGCTGCCTGCGCGTCCACTGCGTCTGAACAGGGATATGCACTGCTGCATAACGTGGTTGTGGACCCTGAGCAGCGGGGACAAGGCCTGGGAGAGAAGCTGTGCAGGGCGATCCTGGCCAGGGTGAAGGAAGACGGCGCGAAGTATGCTTACCTGCAGGTAGTGCAGGGGAATAACGTGGCGCTGAACCTGTACCGGAAAATTGGTTTTACGAAACTATATACTTACTGGTATATGAGGGAAACACGCAACAAACAGTGATTCCAATACAGACCAGACGCCAGGAATAAACAAAGGCAACGATATCCTGCATTATGGAGAGAGTGCTATGACCGGTGCGATAATTAACACAGCTGCCATCGTTGTTGGCGGAATCTGCGGACATCTGTTCGGAAAATTACTGAAGGACCGCCACCAGGAAACACTGACGATGGCCTGCGGTATCGGAACGCTTTTTCTCGGCATTGCAGGGGCGATGAATTATATGCTCCATCACAATCTGCTACCAGGCGGTGGATCTATGCTGGTGGTGGGATGCCTTGCACTTGGCGGATTGATCGGTGAGATCCTCAATATTGAAAACCTGTTTGAGCGCTTTGGCGAGTGGCTGAAGAAAAAGACAGGCAATGCCAGGGATCAGCAGTTTGTGAACGGGTTTGTGACGGCATCGCTGACTGTGTGTATCGGTGCGATGGCGATTATGGGATCCATACAGGATGGTATTTCCGGAGACTGGTCCACACTGGGAGCCAAGTCTATCCTGGACCTGATTATCGTTATGGTAATGACCTGCTCACTTGGAAAAGGCTGTGCTTTTTCCGCCATTCCGGTTTTGCTCTGGGAGGGCAGCCTGACGCTTCTGGCTACGGCCATTAAGCCGATTATGACAGAAGCAGCTATGGGCTATCTGTCCCTGGTAGGGTCTGTGCTGATATTCTGCGTCGGGTTGAATCTGGTATGGGGCAAAAAGATCCGGGTTGCCAATCTGCTGCCCGCTGTGATACTGGCTGTTGCCGCGTCGTTTTTGCCGATTCAGTTCTGATATGCTGAATGATGCAACAAGGAATATATGCCGCATATACCGAATGATAATCCTCGTTGTTTTATCATGAAATCCCATTTTATTTACGGAGGAAACAAAGATGATCTCCTTTGAAAGCGACTATATTGCCGGGGCACATCCGGAGGTTCTCAAAAGACTGACCGAGACAAACCTGGAATCCCTGCCGGGATACGGCTCAGATCCGTACTGTGAAAGCGCCAAGGGGAAAATCCGTGAGGCTATCGGTATGCCGGAGGCGGAGGTATATTTCCTGACAGGCGGTACACAGACCAATGCCGTTGTTATCTCCACGCTGCTGGCAGATTACGAGGGCGTGATTGCCGCAAAAACCGGTCATGTTAGCGTACATGAAGCCGGCGCCATCGAGTATACCGGACATGAGGTGCTGGAGGTCCCGCAGAAGGACGGAAAGATCGCGGCGGAGACGCTGAAGGAATACCTGACGGTTTATTACGGCGACGAAAGCCATGAGCACATGACTTTCCCGGGTATGGTATACATTTCACACCCGACAGAGTATGGCACGCTGTACACGAAGGCGGAGCTGGAAAGCATTGCTGCAATCTGCCGGGAATACAAGATGTCGCTTTACCTGGACGGAGCAAGACTGGCATACGGCCTGATGAGCCATGATACCGATCTGACCCTTTCTGACATTGCAAGATTGTGCGACGTGTTTTATATTGGCGGTACCAAGGTGGGGGCGCTGTGCGGTGAAGCGGTTGTGTTTACCAAGGGGAATATGCCGAAGCACTTCCTGACTTCCGTAAAAAAGCGGGGAGCACTGGTGGCAAAAGGCCGGCTGCTCGGCGTTCAGTTTGACGCGTTGTTTACGGATGATCTTTACTTCAGGATCGGCCGACACGCCATTGAGATGGCTGAGAAGATGAAGGAAATCTTCCGGAAACACGGTATACCGTTTTTCATTCAGTCTCCGACCAACCAGCAGTTTGTGATCCTGGAGGACAAATGGATGGAAGAGATCGGACAGAAGGTGACCTACAGCTTCTGGGAAAAGCTGGACGAAGAACATACTGTAGTCCGTTTTGCAACAGGCTGGTCCACAACGGACGAAGACCTGCAGGCACTGGATAACGCACTGATCTGCGCAAAATAAGAACAACAGGACAAAAGAACCGTCCCCTTGTCTGGTTAGGAGGGAAAAAGTTATGTCGTATGAATTCAACACGCTTGGTGATCTGCTGAGCAATCCGAAAATCCGTCCGATCGCACAGGATGCGATCCGGAGAAGGAACCTGAAGGAAGAAGAACTGTGGAATATGACGCTGAGCCAGCTGAAGGAAGAACACTTCTTCTCCGGCGAAATCAATAACGGCATCCGGCGCCTGTATGAAGCTGCGGATTCCGGAGACTGGTATTATCCACTGTACAGCGAGGAAGAATGTGCTGAGAATGAAGCCCGGAAAGGCGTCAGCCTGGTATGGTTCCCGTCTGCCGATCCGGAAGCGGATAACCGGCCGTTCATGCTGGTTGTGCCCGGCGGCGGATTTGTGAACGTATGGAACCTGACAGAGGGCTGGCCGATCGCGGAGCAATTCAACCGCTACGGCTATCACGCCTTTATCCTGACCTACCAGGTGGGAGAAGATACCGAAGACGGGCTGCTGACAAAGAACATGGAGGACTTCGCCCGGGCATTGAAGCTGATCCGGGAAAAGAAAGAACACTTCCATGTGCAGGCGGACCGGTATATTACCTGCGGATTTTCAGCGGGCGGATACCTGATCTGCCTGTGGAATACGAAGATGGGTTATCCGGCTTTTGCCCTGCCTAAGCCTCAGGCCAGCTTCCCGGTCTATCCGGTGGTCAGCATGAAGGACGATGGAGAAGATGCAGAGCCGGGGGATGATCTGTGGCTGTTCGGCTGTTCCCATGAGGAAGCAATGCAGAAAGAGTTTGAGATTCCGGAGCATGTGGAAACATTCCCGCCCTGTGCAATTTTCGTTACCGCAGGGGATGAACTTGTGGATCCGGAAAACTCAAAGATGCTGGACAGAGCCCTGAAGGCACTGCAGATTCCCAGCAAACTGGAAATTGGACCTGAAGGCGGACACGGCTTTGCGGATGGCTCCGGCATGTGCATGGCCGGATGGACAGAACGCGCCGTCAAATGGTTTGAATCGCTTCAGAAATAACACATAACAACACACTGGACGCAGCGGGGTGATGACAATGGAGAACAAGACAAACGATCGCCGATCAGTCATCATGATCGTTGCGTCCATGCTCATTTTTGGAACGATCGGCCTTTTCAGACGGTACATTCCCTGCACTTCGGCGTTCCTGGCCTTTGTTCGGGGGATCCTCGGCGGACTGCTCCTGTTGGTTTTTACCCGGATCAGGAAGAAAGACACCGGTGAGAAGCTGCCGCAGCAGGCAATGATCTGGCTGGCAGTTTCCGGTGCTGTGATCGGCATCAACTGGATGCTGCTGTTTGAGGCATACAATCATACGACTGTCGCAGTGGCTACGCTGTGCTACTATATGCAACCCACGATTGTGATGCTGGTTTCACCGCTGCTGTTCCGGGAAAGACTGACGAAAAGAAAAGCAATTTGTGCCGTAATAGCGGTGATCGGTATGGTACTTGTTTCCGGTGTGATTGAAAGCGGGGGAGCCGGAACAGGAAACCTGAAGGGTGTGTTGCTGGGACTTGGTGCGGCGGTGTGCTATGCTTCCGTGATTATTATGAACAAGAAGATTACCGGGGTGGACGCGTACCGGAAGACCACAATCCAGCTGTTGTGCGCCGGTTTGGTAATGGTTCCGTATATGCTGCTGACGGACGGATTCGGAAAAACTGAGTTCAGCGCCGGGACGATTGCCCTGCTGGTAATCGTAGGGATCGTACACACGGGATTTGCTTACGTACTGTACTTTGGAAGTATGGACGGACTGAAAGCACAGTCCATCGCTATGCTAAGCTATATTGATCCGGTGACTGCCCTGCTGCTGTCCGCACTGGTGCTCAGGGAGCCGCTGAGCTTTGCGGGAATCGTAGGGGCGATTATGATTCTTTTTTCTGCTGTATTTGCAGAAAAAAGAGTGAAGGAAAACTGAAAACTTATGACTAGATCCTTCGGCTGCGCTCCCTTCGTACCCCTCCGCTACGCTACCCCGGGGCTGCCGCCCGTTCTACACTGATAAAGAGCCACTGGCTCTTTATCCGGGCGTTTCGAACCCCAGGATGACATTTCACAAGGAAAGGAAAGGTGGAACCTTTCCCAATATGTGTCCTTTGGGCGTGATGAATCGTATGGGTTTATGAACAGAGAGGAATAATGAATGGGTATTTATCTTGAGAAAACTGAAGACGTGGCGAAGCTGAGGCCGGTGCTGGAGAAGCTGGCGGGGATCAGCGAGTTTGAGGCATACCGTTTCTGCGATGATTTTGCGGATATCCATAAGCGGTATGACGTTTTTAAGATTGTGTATCCAGGCGGGGCAGCTATTCTGAAACTGTATGATGAAGCCCCGGAAGCTTATGAATGTGAGAAAGAGATTTATCAGACGTTTCCGGAAGGGACTCCTGTTCCACGGGTGATTGGTTTTTCCGAAGGATTCATGCTGTCAGAGTTTATTCCGGGAGATGACCTGAAGGAAGTTACGGATGAGACGGCAGCAGCGGCGGGAAGATCTGTTGCGGAGATTATGAATGCGTTCCCATTGAACAGGGAGTATGACCGGACAGAGACAGATAAGCTGCTTGTCCGTCGGAAAGAGAGAGCCGAATTCCTGCAGAATGAACCGCTGCTGAAGGAGGCATACGCTGTATACCTGGCCAGACTAAAGAATATGCCTTTGACCATGGAGAACGGCGATTTCCTGCCAATCAACTGCATATACAATGGAGATCGGGTCTATATCATTGACTGGGAATTTGGCGGTTTTCTGCCTTATGCGATGGATATTGCCCGGTTTATGGCGCATGCCGGAGAAAGCGACGAATACACTTACCGTATGACGGACAGACAAAAGCAGGTTTTCATGGATACAATCTATGAAAACCTGCATGTAAAGCCGGACAGGAGTACCTTTGGCCGGGATATTCAGATGGCGCTGATGGACGAAATGGTTATTATCCTGAAAAGGTATTTAACTGATCCGACTGTGCCGCGTGAGGCGGAATTTAACCTGTATTACAGCCGGGCTTGCGATATCGCTAAGAAACTGCTCAGCTGACGGGTTCGTAGAAATTGAAAATATACAGTCCTGAAGTGCCCTGGACGTAAGTAGTGAAGCGGTCGGAATAGAACTCCAGCGCCTGGGTGCTCCGAGCACCGACGTTGACGATGATCCAGCCGCCATAGGCTTCTTCCAGCCGCCAGAGGCTCAGGTCATCTTCCGCCGGCCCTTCGGTCAGCTTCAGTCCGCCGCCGGAAGCGCAGGAAAGATACCGGCCTTCTGTGTCGGAAAGTGAGATACGGCCTTCCGCGTCTATATGAGCGGTAAGCAGCAACGTGTTTTCCGGCAGGGTATCCACGAGGAACTCTCCGTAAGCTTTGATCTTTGTATCATCCAGACCGCCGTTGGATTCCCGTGCAGTGAGCGCACAGCCCTGGGATTCGTTATACAGGACATAGGTATGACCATCTTCAGGTTTCAGTGTCAATGAAGCAACCTTTGTTCCTTCATAAGCGGGGAGCGCGGCGGGATCCGCGGAATAGAGAATCTTCCAGTACCAGGTAAAAGCGTCCGGCGTCAGGGCGCCTTTTTCTTTGGTTTCTTTGCGGATATAATCCGCAACAGAATCCTGGATTGTCATGCTTCCGCCGTCTTCCAGCTGGGACCAGAGTGCGTCATCCGCGCTGAAGGCACGCAGGCCGCAACGCTCGTTGCCCAGAAGGTAGTTGTTCACGGCAACAAGATAGAGGGCATCCCGGTCAAAGGTCCGGCCATTGGCAAAATCCATAATGCCAATACGGTGTCCCTCCGGCTTGGACATATCAATGATAAAATTGAGTCCGCCGAAAAGGAGGTTGGTATTCTGATCACCGAGGGTATGGAAATAGGCGTTTCCATTCATAACCCGTACGGTCAGGCGGTTCTTTGCGTTCTCCTCCATGATGGACAGGATATCCCGGCCGTACATGGGAATAACCAGCAGATTGTTGGCATAGCGGTACAGGCGGTAGATATCCTTCATGCTGATGTTTCCGGGCCAGATGGTGAAGCCGGTGCTGGTGACTGAGGTCATGGCCATATCCACGTCCAGGTGATCCAGACCGGTGGCAGCCTTCAGGGATTCCAGGCCGGTCTTACCGTATTTCCGTTGCATGGCTTCGGTGCCGCTGTCCATCATGGCAGCACTGACAAGATCCATGGAATCCGTCTGCTTTGTATAGAATTCGCTGCTCTTGTCCCAATAGCCGCCCGCGATGCCGACGGGTGACTCCACATCTGCTTCGGCAATCTCCGCGTAGGGACGGATGATTTCTTCCAGAACCGGATCTGACTCAAAGGCACTGAGCTGCAGGTTTTCGGAAGAGGTCATCTGCCACTGCAGGGCACCGTTTTTATCCTCTGAAAAGCGGAAGACCGTCTTCGTCAGATCCTGGCCGCCGCCGTTGACCAGGGGGATTTCCTTACCGGCAGCATTGGTGATGAAAGTGTTGGAATAACCGGTGGAGTGATCGTGGCCGTTAATCAGGAAATCAATGCCTTCTGTTTCACTGATCATCCGCTTTCCCTGGTTTTCTGAATTGATACCGAAGAAAAGGCTGATATCCGTATCGCCGATACCGCCGTGATAGGAGACAATGATGAATTCACAGCCTTCCGCTCTCATACGGGGAATGTAAAGCTCGGCCTCCCGGGCATTGGAAAACTCATCATTGCCGGGATGAACAAAGCGGATGCCGGGATAGTTGATGGGCAGATCCCAGCGGGTGATATCCACGTTTTCAAAACCAAGGATGCCGATTTTGTGCTCATGTCCGTTTACCATAATTGTTTTGATAACGTAGGGCGTAAAGACGTTTTCACCGGCTTCATGGGCGGGATCACTTCCGTCATAACAGGCGTTCGCCGCCAGGACGGGGACTCCGTTCTCTTCCAGCCAGCGGTAGGTGTCGCTCATGATATCCCATGCATAATTGAACTCATGGTTACCCAGGACAAAGGCGTCATAGCCGATCTCCTTCAGGCATATGGCCATGGCAGGCTGGTCTGTCGATTCTCCGGAGGCGCGCATGAGCAGTTGAACCTGGGAGACAGGGGTGCCCTGGAAAAGGTCGCCATTGTCGATCAGCAGGACGTTTTCCGCACCATATTCCTCCCTGAACTGTTTTACAGCCGTGGAAACCCGGAGCATATTGTTGTTTTCGGCAAAACCGGTAAGGATATTGGTATTCCAGCACTTGCCGTGCATATCTGTTGTGGAGAGAATCGCGACATCGGTGAAAGCACCGGTTTCGACTGCGACGGATGGATCCTCAGCGAAAGCAATGCTGAAGATGAACATAACGCAGAGTAGAAGCGAAAGCAGCTTGCGTGGCAAAAAAAGTACCCCCTGACTGTAAATATATGGTGATAGTATTATAACATACAGAAAAAGGTTGAAGGTAGGAAGTAGGAGAGAGGAGGTATTCAATTAATACTTAAAACTTAAAACTGAAAAATGAATAATGGTGGAAAAAACTCTTCCAGAAATCTGGAAGAGTTTTTACATATTTAAGAATTATCTTTTGCTTCGCAAAAGAATGATATGTTGCTTCGCAACATGATATATTTGCTTAATGCAAATATGATAGGTTCGACTGACGTCGAACATGATATTTTTGACTTCGTCAAAAGTGATTATAGTGTTTAGCTCTAATGTGAACTGTTCAATATATCGGAAAAGACGGCGGGAACGGTGATAGTGGGACAGACACATTCCGCCGCTGCAACGTTGCGGAGAAATGATGGGTTGAAAAAGAGCCTGCCGGGGGGGCAGGCTCGTGAGGGATCAGTCATTCTGACTGCCACCGCTGACGATACGGTAGTAGACTCGTGAGGTCAGGCGGTAGACGATCGCATAGAAGAGGCCGAATACTACGAAGCTGATGAGCGTTGTGCGCATGAAGAGCGCGACGTCGGTCAGGCTGAGGAGCGCGAGCATCTTCCGGATCATCGGGAAAGCAAAGATCAGGTGCAGGCCAGCAAATGCCAGCGGAAGGGCGAAGACCGTCAGCAGCTGGGAACTGATGCTGGAGCGGATTTCCTTCTTCGTCATACCAACCTTCTGCATGATATCGAAGCGCTTGGCATCTTCGTATCCTTCAGAGATCTGCTTATAGTAGATGATCAGCACAGCAGCGCAGACGAAGACGATGCTCAGCAGGATGCCAATGAAGAAGAGGCTTCCGTAAGTGCCGTAGAAATCGGCGGAACCGCCGGCACGGGATTCAGTGTAATGCCACATGATGGCATCATTTGTGAAAACGTCCCTGATTCTTTCACGGAGCTCCTCGTCCATGTCGTTGTCCAGGGCGGTGTTTTCCTCATCGGACAGCCCGGTATCAAAACTATATTTCCAAATGGACTGAATTTCCCGGCCGTCCGCATCATCCCCTTTATCAAGATCTTTGACAGCAGCGTCCAGGTCGGAAACGGCGACGGTCATGATGGGGAAACCCATGCCGGAAGTGGTGCCGCCGGTATCCTTCCGTTCATAATGCCGGACTTTCCAGCTGTGTTTCTTATCGCCCATGGCCAGGGTCAGGGTATCGTCGGAAAAATCCATGCCGTCAGCAATCAGAACGACCTCATCAGCGGCCAGATTCAGGGGAACGTTGTCCGAAGTCTCAATGGAATCGGGAGAAACCAGATAGATTTCACGCAGGGTACTGAAATCAGCTCCCAGGCTGGCGGTTGTATAATCACACTGGATGAAGCCATCTTTCTGTACGCCGCTCAGGCTGACAAATCGCTGTTCCTGGATATCCTTCGGGGTGATGCCTTTCTCCTGCAGATAGTCCTGGATGATTGCGGCAGCCTGTTCCGGAGAACCGTCTGTCAGTTTGGCGGGATCCCTCAGAGTAACGACCGTGTTGATTTCACGGGGATAGTTTTTCTTAAGGGAGTCCTCTGCACCGAACCACATGCAGGTGGTGGTGGAAAGCATGACCAGGATCATTGTGGCAATGATGCAGATGGAGGCCAGGCCGGCACCGTTCCGTTTCATACGGAAGGCCATAGAGGAAACGGAAACGAAGTGCTTTGCTTTGTAATAGTAGCCTTTGTTCGACTGCAGGATACGGCACATCTTCACGCTGCCGGTGATCATGAGCAGATAGGTTGCCAGGATAACCATTACTACAGCAATGAAGAACATGAGAATAGCGGTGACCGGATTGCTGACGGAGATGGCGATATAGTAAGCACCTCCGAGAATAAGCACACCCAGGATGGCGAACAACCAGTTGCCCTTCGGGGGCTTTTCACCGGCATTCTCAGACTTCATCAGGGAAACAGCATTGGCACGGGCGGTGCGGATGACCGCGGAGAGCATGAGCAGGCCAAAGATGAGAGCATAGAGCAGGAAGGTCTGCCAGATCGAGGTTGTATGGACACGGAAAACAAAGTCGATGGTGCCTCCCAGCAGGTTGACCAGTCCCAGCTCCGCCAGCTTGGACAGGAGAATACCCAGGAACAGGCCGCATGTCATGGAAATGGCAAAGGTGATGACATTCTCCCAGGCGATGATACGAACCAGATTCCGCTTGCCCATACCCAGCACATTGTAAAGACCAAATTCATGGGAACGGCGGCGAAGCAGGAATGAATAGGTGTAGTACAGGAAAACCAGGGAAAAGACCAGGATGACAAACCGGCCCAGATTCATGATATCACGCACGACGCTGGCGCCTTTTACAACAAGTGCAAGCGCCATGGGGGAATTCAGATAGCTGAGAATATAGAATACAGCCACCATGCAGATGCAGGTCAGCAGGTAAGGTCGTGAAAGCTGACGGTTTTTCCGCAGACCATCCCAGGCCAGGCGGGGATAGAAGAACTTCTTCACGCCCGCTCACCTCCCTGAGCCAGCAGGGTCAGCGTGTCAATAATCTTCTGATAGAACATATCATCGCTTTCTTCACCGCGGTACAGCTGGTGGAACACTTCACCGTCACGAATGAAGAGAACACGGCCGGCACGGCTGGCTGCACGGGCAGAGTGGGTAACCATGAGGATGGTCTGGCCCATGCGGTTGACATCCGCGAAAAGGCTCAGCAGTTCATCTGAAGATTTGGAATCCAAGGCACCGGTGGGCTCATCGGCGAGGATGATTTTGGGCTGCGTGATCAGGGCGCGGGCAACTGCTGCGCGCTGCTTCTGACCACCGGAAACTTCATAGGGATACTTTTTCAGCAGGTCTTCAATACCCAGGGAAACCGCGATGGGCATGAGGGTGGCTTTCATTTCCTGATAGTCTTTACCGGCCAGTACCAGGGGCAGGTAGATATTGTCTTCCAGGGAAAAAGTGTCCAGCAGGTTGAATTCCTGGAACACGAAGCCGAGATTGTCGCGGCGAAAGGAAGCCACTTCATTTTCCTTGATTTTGGAGAAGTCTTTCCCCTCCAGCAGGACGGTGCCGGAGGTGGCCTGATCCAGCGCAGCCAGGATATTCAGCAGGGTGGTTTTGCCGGATCCGCTTTCACCCATGATGGCGACGTATTCGCCTTCCTCTACGGAAAAATTAACATTTTTCAGCGCTTCGACGGACTGACCGCCGAAACGTGTTTTATAAACCTTCTTCAGTCCTTTGACTTCGAGCAGACTCATTTGAGAGTTCCTCCTTACATTTCGTTTACGTCCTTATTGTAAAGGCGAAAGCCGATCCATTCCATCGAATCGGCTTACAATAGGAGGGGTAAAACGAACAAAACTGTCACATTTACTCAATATTCACTTTACGGGTGCCCAGATCCACACGCACGGTTGTGCCCTGACCCGGTACAGATTCAATAGTTATGCCATGTCCCAGGTTGTCGCAGACACGCTTGCAAAGGCTCAGCCCCAGGCCGCTGGCGCGCTTGTCCGCCCGGCCGGTCAGGCCGGTATAGCTGCGTTCAAACACCCGGGGCAGATCTTCCGGGGCAATACCGATGCCGGTATCGCGGATGCACAGGACAGAAGGCTCCTCCAGGTATACAGACACAGAGCCCTTTGGCGTATATTTCAGGGCATTGGAAAGCAGCTGCTCCACCACAAAGGAGAGCCACTTTTCATCTGTAAGCACATTGATGTTGACAGGTGTATAATCCAGCTTCAGCTTCCGGCTGATGAATTCTCCGGCAAACTGCTTGAAGACCGGACGAAGGACGCTGTCCAGGTCTGTTTTCCGGATGACATAATCCGTGCTGCTGCCTTCCAGACGCAGATAGGTCAGCACCATGGAGACATATCGTTCAATGCGGCCGAGATCAGACAGCAAGGCGCGGGACTGGGCAGTATCCTCTTCCTGAAGCCGCAGGCTCATGGAAGCAATAGGCGTTTTAATCTGATGTGCCCAGAGGGTGTAATAGTCCATCATGGCGTTCATATCCGTCTCAGCACGGGTACGGGCATCCCGGTTCAGTTCCTGCAAAAGGCGGACGATTTCCCGATAGTCAGCGGCTTCAATGTTCCTGACTTCCGGAAGCTCCGTATCCATTTCACGGACAGCGGAAATCAGCTTATGCATATGCAGGGTATGGACGAAACCGATCACCAGCGCCGCGAGTCCAAGAACCACACACAGTGCGGCAGGATAGAGTACAGCCTCTACCGGCAGGTGGAACAGGGAGAAAGAAAAGGCCAAAATGGCCGCAAAAAGAACGAAAAGCAGGATCGTACCGGCTTTGCTCCTCAGATAACGTCCAAACAGCTTAATCATTCTTGTTCCACCAGATAACCTTCCCCAAATTTGGTTGTAATGAAATCACTTACGCCGGCCGCTTCCAGCTTCTTGCGCAGACGGCCCACATTAACCGTGAGGGTGTTTTCGTCCACGAAGGAATCCGTTTGCCAGAGGGCCTCCATGAGCTTTTCACGGCTGACGATTTTTCCTTTGTTCTGCATGAGGGTGAGCAGGATCCGATATTCGTTCCGGGACAGATCCAGCTTCTGCCCGTTGCAGGTGAGGCTGTTGTCCCCGGTGTTCAGCACGATCCCCCGATGTTCCAGCACGGGAGCGGAACCGGCAAAGTCGTAGGACCGGCGAAGCAGAGCCTGTACCTTTGCCACAAGGACATCCGGATCGAAGGGCTTGGCGATAAAATCATCCGCGCCCATGTTCATGGCCATGATGATATTCATATTATCTGATGCGGAGGAAACGAAGATCACCGGCACAGAGGATGCTTTACGGATTTCTGTGCACCAGTGATAGCCGTTCATGAAGGGCAGGGAAATATCCAGCAGCACCAGGTGCGGCTTTATCCGCTCAAAATCCTCCATGACACAGCGGAAGTCTGTGACGGCTTCAGCCTTCAGGCCCCAGCGGGACATGGCGGAGCAGACGGCATTGGCGATGCCCTGTTCATCCTCCACGACGAGAATACGATATTCCATAGAATCTCCTTTGAATACAGGCGGTTATAGCGGCTTCGGGGAAGCGGCAGCCTGTATCTGGATTTTACCATATTATTGAACGAATGGACAGAAGAAGACCGGGTTCATCCGATTTCCCCGCGGGCAAAAAGGTTGTCTTTACCCATACCGCAGACGTAAGGATTGCTGTCATAGAGATGGCAGAAATCCAGGAAACATTTCTTCTGTTCGGGATCATTCATGATCTTCACCAGGATTTCATTGGGGATTGTCCGGGCGAAGGCACCGGGTCCTGCCAGGACAACATCCTTCACGCCGCAGCGTTCCAGGATTTGCTTCAGCTCATCCGGCATAAAGTGGTAAGTGATGCACCAGGGCGTTTCACCCCGGTCGTAAGCGGCTTTGGTTTCTGCTACATCGCACAGCAGGCCGGTTTCCAGCGTCTTCAGCAGGTTCTCTTCCCGGAAAGCAAAGTCGTCAATCATCTGCTGGCGGCTGTTCAGGCACCACTGGACCCAGCTGTCGGGACTGTTTTCATCCAGAATGAACTGATTCTTCTGGAGGGGATTGGCCAGATAAGGCAGGGCGCCTAGGCGGCTTGAAACGCTGAACATGATCCGTTTTTTCGCGATACGTACCAGCTCCCGGATCGTCTGCTCCTGATTGGGCCATGTATAGGAAATGGGCGCGTCAAAGGACATGACCAGGTCAAAGCTCCGGTCTGCATAGGCAGAAAGATCTTCAAGGGCTCCCTTGACGAAGGTGATGCGGTCGAGGACACCGGCCTTTTCCGCCAGCTCCCGGGCTTTGTTGATCATGGCTTGAGAGATGTCGAAGTGGGTGACCTGCAGCCCCTGACGGGCCAACAAAATCGAGAAACGGCCGCAGCCAGCCCCGCCGTCAAATACGGTCTGAATGCCATCCAGATGGCTGAGCAGTTCACGTTCAATATGTGCCTTCTGCACAATATCGTCAATGAAGGTTTGCTCCCGTTCCGATTCCAGTTCTCCCTTGTCGGGGAGGTTCCACATCCGTTCGGAAATCTTTGTACTGTAATCCATATTCTTTTTCTCCTTTCGGCCTGTGTTCATTATAAACGAAAACGCCACAAATAATACCCTTTCAGGCACTATTTGCGGCGTCGCTTAAAACGTACATCACACACAAACCATGTATGAATATACCATAATCACGAGGCAAGTCAAGTTTTTGTCAAAAACTTGCAGATAATATGAAAATAAAGGCAGAAGATGTTTGACATTGACCGGTTTTCCGGTTACGATGAGGGCAATAATCTGAATAATGACGGGGGATGCGAGCGATGAAGACTACACTGAACCGGTCCGCGGCAGCGGGCGTCCTGATCTGTATGGGCTGTATTGTTAACCTTAAGGTGGGCGGAGGCATTCCTGGAGCAGTGCTCTTCAGCGCCGGACTCTGGTTTGTGGTCAACTTTGACGCGGAACTGTTTACCGGACGGGTAGCGCGGAACGATTACGATCCCCTGCAGAAACTGATCATGCTGGTGATGAACGTG
>Ga0310786_10001914_pt1 | contig 32876 bp, 23 predicted proteins | sample AusTroGonzalo_MG_FD_203881 | JGI IMG/M metagenome (GOLD analysis project Ga0310786, IMG submission 203881) | Bovine rumen microbial communities from tropical cattle in Woodstock, Queensland, Australia - Gonzalo_03 (v2) (version 2) | ecosystem: Host-associated > Mammals > Digestive system >...
TAGGTATCAACGACCTGCTCGATCCCGATTATCTCGCTTACATGCTCAAGTACGACTCCGTACATGGCCAGTTCAACCACGATATCAAAGTGGAAGGCAACTACCTCATCGTAGACGGCAACAAGATCCAGGTTTTCTGCGAGAAAGATCCCGCTAACATCACCTGGGGCGCTCTCAACACCGACGTTGTTGTTGAGTCCACCGGTTTCTTCCTCACCGCCGAGCTCGCTGAGGCTCACCTGAAGGCTGGTGCCAAGAAGGTGATCATGTCCGCTCCTTCCAAGGACGCTACTCCTATGTTCGTTTACGGCGTAAACCACAACACCTACGCTGGCCAGAACATCATCTCCAACGCTTCCTGCACCACCAACTGCCTGGCTCCTATCACCAAGGTGCTGAACGACAAGTTCGGTGTTGTCCGTGGCCTCATGACCACCGTTCACGCTGCTACCGCTACCCAGAAGACCGTTGACGGTCCTTCCAAGAAAGACTGGCGTGGTGGCCGTGGTATCCTCGAGAACATCATCCCTTCCTCCACTGGCGCTGCCAAGGCTGTAGGTAAGGTTCTCCCCGAGCTGAACGGCAAACTCACCGGTATGTCCCTGCGTGTTCCCACCTCCGATGTGTCCTTCGTTGACCTGACCTGCGAACTCGCTAAGGAAGCCACCTACGAGGAGATCTGCGCTGCCATGAAGGCCGCCTCCGAGGGTGAGCTCAAGGGTGTTCTCGGTTACACCAACGAGGCTGTTGTTTCCACCGACTTCCGCAACGACTCCCGCACTTCCATCTTCGATGAGAAGGCCGGTATCCAGCTGGACAAGACCTTCGTGAAGGTTTGCGCCTGGTACGACAACGAGTGGGGTTACAGCAACAAGGTTTGCGAAATGGCTAAGGTTATTACGAAGTAATTCCCGCCAGGGATTACTTCGCAATGCACCAGCATTGCCAAGTAATTTCGGTAATCCGCTAATAAAGAAGACCGGCTCTTGCGAGTCGGTCTTTTTTTATTACCTTTGTGAGTATGAGAAACTTCATGCTCCTTCTGTTGGCATTCCTGCCGGTGGCAGCGTCTGCCCAAACTGGCCGTTTTACCCTGGACGGCGATTTCCTTGCGCGTGGTGAAATCCGTAAAGGCGGAATCACGGACAGCCCCAATCCGGGCACCGACGTAGACCTCGCCGCATTCATTCAGGGACGTTCCCGTTTTACAGCCCAGTACGAACTGAGCGCCGCCGGCGCCAAGACACCCCTGATGCAAATCAAGGTCTCTGCCCAGTACAGCGGAGTATGGGGGAGTGCGGAGTCCAACGGCATCTCCGTGGGCGAAGCCTGGATGCAGCTGAACTCCCGCAAAGGCTTCTTCGTGAAGCTCGGCCGGCAATATCTCTCCTACGACGACCAGCGCATCTTCGGCTCCGACGACTGGTCTATGACTGGCATCTCGCACGACCTGGTGAAGCTGGGCTACGAGGGGGGCGGCCACAAGGCTCATCTCTTCCTGGCCTTCAACCAGAACAGCGCTAATACCGCAGGCGGTACCTATTTCACCGGTGGCCTGCAGCCCTACAAGGCCATGGAGGCCCTGTGGTATCATTACGATTTCCAGCAGATTCCCCTGGGTGTATCCCTGCTCATGAGCAACTTCGCCATGCAGAGTCACCCGGATCTGGCAGAGATAACCACCTTCCAGCAGCAGATGGCCGGCGGCTACGTGAATTTCCATCCCAAACACTGGACGGTGGAAGCCGCCTACTACCGCCAGTTCGGAACGGCCGATACCGGGATTAAGATCGCAGCCTGGCTGGGGAGTGTCAAGACCGTCTGGAAGCCCCGGGACGAATGGGCTTTCCGCCTGGGTTACGACCACCTGAGCGGCGACTCCGACTTCGCCGTTCCGCCGTCGGGCATGATTGGCAGCGGCAATCCGTTCCAGCTCACGCAGCACACGGTTCTGCGGGGCTTCAACTCCCTGTACGGCTCCCACAACCGTTTCTACGGCGCCATGGATTTCTTCTATGTGAGTACTTACGTTCGCGGATTCACTCCCGGCCTGCAGAATCTCTACGCCGGGGTTAGTTGGAAGCCCGCTCCCAAGTGGAATCTGGACCTGGCCTACCATTACTATGCAACGTCGGCCTGTCTCTCGGGGCATGACAAGACCCTGGGCCACGAGCTGGAAATGTCGGCTTCGCTTGCCATCCAGCCCTGGCTCACCCTGAGCGCCGCCTATTCCTTCATGCAGGGCTCGGAGACCATGGACTTCCTGCAGCGCACCGGCGAGAAAAAGCAGCTGCACTGGGCCTGGATCATGCTCCAGGCAACGCCGAGGTTCCTGAATCCCTAAAGCTTGGAATTAAGAACCTGGTAGTCGGTTAAATCTGTAACACAAGGGGTAATGGTGACCCAGCCGTCCTTCATCAGGAGATGGTCGGCGGTCTGCGGGTCTGTGTCGTCGTTGACGAACTCGCCGATCATGAAGTAGGCCTTCTCCCCGGGCTCCAGCTGCACGCGCTGCTGCTGCCACAGGAAGACGTCGGTAAGGCCGAGCTCTGCGAGGCGCGCCTCGTTCCACTCCTCGAACTCCTTGATCCAATGGCCCATGCCGTGCCGTGCCCAGCGGACACCTTTGATCTGCGCAAGGGGCAGGTTGGGGAAGTTGACGTTGAAATAAAGACCGGGCCGATGAGCCGGCCAATGCTCCAGCAGTGTCTGGATGATGCCGGGCAGCAGTTCCTCGACGGCCGAGAAGTCGACGGCCGATTTGTGCGTGTCGATGGACACGCCGATGCCCTTGATCCCGTTGATGGCCGCCTCCTCCACCGCCCCCAGGGTAGCACTGTAGTTGGCGCCGGTAGAAGCGTTGCTGCCATGGTTGATACCGGCCACCACCAGGTCGGGGTTCCGGGCCTCGTACTTATACTGCAGGCCGAACTTGACGCAGGATGCCGGCGTGGCATCCAGGTAAGACCAGTTTCCGGGGCCCTCTTCGGGCAGATCTTTATAGGCTAACTGCTTCACACCCAGGGAAACAGCAATGGACATGGCGCTCTGGTGATACTTGGGTGCAACCACGGTCACATCGCCGAACCGGGACATCACACGGGCCAGCACATGAATGCCGGCTGCTTTGTATCCGTCGTCGTTGGAAAGGAGGATTCTCATAGAATACAAAGATACGGAATTTTACGGTGAATATTTGTTTCTTTAAAGGAAATCCCGTATTTTTGCAATCCTTTCCACGGGGTATTAGCTCAGTTGGCTAGAGCGATAGGTTCGCAATCTATAGGTCAGGGGTTCGACTCCCCTATACTCCACAAAAAAAGCCAGACGATTGTCTGGCTTTTTTTGTGGAGATAAATACCTTTTCTCTTTCTTTCTATTATTCGTGGCCTATTTCTTAAACAATAATTTATCCAGATTCACATTCGCCTGGAAGAACTGCTGGCAACCGAGGTAACCGAGGTGGTCGAAGTGGAAGACGGCGTGGACACCGAGGGTGACGAAGTCGTTCATGTGCTTGATCCAGTAGAGGTCCAGACGGTCGTAGATACCGGGCTGGCCGTCGCGGCGGATTTGCCACCAGGGGGCGCGGAAGTAGAGCTTGCCGGCGTATTCCATGCCATTGTTGTCGGTCTCGTGATAAAGAGGCATCTGGTTCTCGCCGTAGTAGAACTGGTTCTTGATGCCGAAGTTCCATTTGCGCACGTCGACGACGATATCGGCCCCCTTCGGGAGATATACTTTCTCGTAGCGGCGGTCTCTGTGATAGCCGAACATGCCGCCGAGGGACACCTCCATGCGCTGCAGCGGCAGCAGGGGGGAGAACTCGAACTCGACGTAGGGGTGGATGAAATGGTCGTCCACTACACCCTGCACGGCATCGCTGTTGGCAAAGTGGTGGAAAGTGCCTTCCCAGCAGAGGGCCATCCAGTCATTGACCCAGCCGGCGCCGGCGGTGACGAAGTAGAACTCCTCGCGGCGGGTCTCGCCGTACTTGCCGCACCAGTCAAGGGCAATCTCATAATTGGACTTTTCCTTCTGCCAGCGCAGGAGCAGGCCGTCGCAGTGCACGTCGAAGAAACGGGCCGATTCCGAGAAGGTGGCCGTGGTATAGCGTCCGCCCATCAGCGCATACGGGAAGATACCCGCGGCCAGGGTGAAACCATTGTCGTTGTTATACTGGTACCAGGCGGCCAGTTCCACCTTGGGCTTGTCGCCTTCGGTACCGAAGTCCCGCTGTACATTGAAACCGGTCTTGAGACGGTGACCGTTCCCGAAACTGATACCTGCGTACGGGGAGAAATTGAAGGCGCCAATGGTCCCGGACGGGGCTAAAACGCAGTTGGAAGCGTCGAATTCGTCGTTGATGAGCGCGGCCTGGAAGTGCACATCCCATTCTCCGCGGACCGTCTGCGCCATGGCACTGATGCCCAGTGTAATAGCGGCAACAGTCAGGATAAAGTGTTTCATGAGTACTGGATTATTTCCACAAATGTAGGAATATTTTGTAAATTTGCCTTCACTAAACGCGCCAGAACATGAAATATTATATTGTAGCCGGTGAAGCCTCCGGCGACCTGCACGGCAGCAACCTCATGAAGGGTCTTTACAAGGAGGATCCCCGGGCGGACATCCGCTTCTGGGGCGGCCCGCTCATGGATGCCGTCTTCCACGCCAACCAGAAAGGACAGGGCCTGGTGGAAGACTACCGCGAAGGCGCCGTGATGGGCGTGGTGGAGGTAATCCGCAAGGGCCCCGCGCTGTTCCAGCGCATCAACCGCTGCAAGGAGGATATCGCCAACTGGAACCCCGACGTAGTCATTCTCATCGACTACCCGGGCTTCAACTTCAAGGTGGCCGAATTCGCCCACAACGCCGGCTTCAAAGTCTACTATTACATTGCCCCGAAGGTCTGGGCCACCCGCGAGCACCGCGTGAAAAAGCTCAAGGCCTGGGTAGACAAACTCTTCATCGTCTTCCCCTTTGAGAAAGAATTCTTCCGCCTGCGCGGTGTCCCGTTCGTGTATGCCGGCAACCCGCTGGTAGACGCCATCGAGGGGCATCCCGCCCTGAGCGAAACGCGTGCGGCCTTCCTCGCGCGCACAGGCCTGCCGGACCAGCTGCTCATCGCCCTGCTCGCAGGGTCCCGCAGCATGGAAATCGGCCAGATGATGCCCGTATTCATGGAGCTGGCCGATACCTGGCACGCCGAGCACCCCGCCGACGTCTTCGTGGTGGCCGCCGCCCCCGCGCGCAGCATGCAGGACTACGAGCGCTACGTGGGAGCGCGCGACTATGTGAAGGTGGTCTTCGGGGAAACCTACGGCGCCATCCGGCACGCCCGCGCCGCCGTCATCAACTCCGGCACGGCATCCCTGGAGGCGGCGCTCATCGGCACGCCCCAAATTGTGGGCTATCGCGTGAACGCCATCACCGCGCTCGTCGCCCGCCACTTCATCAAGGTGCGCTATGTCTCACTTGGCAACCTCATCCTGGACCGCCTGGCCTTCCCGGAACTGCTGCAGAACCGCTTCACCGTGCCGAACCTCATGAAGGAGCTCGACCGCGCGATGGCCGATGAAGCCTATCGCACCGCCATGCAGGCCGATTATGCCGAGATACGCACGCTCCTTGGCGGCTCCGGGGCATCCGAAGCCGTCGCAAGGGCGATGATTGAGAGTCTTAAGAAATAAACTGCGCTTTCAGCAGCTCGATCTTCTGAGGGGCGTCGCTGCCCTTCGCGCCGAAGTAGAACTTGATCTTGGGTTCCGTACCGGAAGGACGCACGGAGACTACGTCGCCGGCTGCGTTGTAGAACTGCAGCACGTTGCTCTTCGGCAGGCCCGTTTCTTCGGGCTTTAAGTAGTCGATGACCTTGACCAGCGGGCTGCCGGCGATTTCCTTGGGCGGGCAGGCGCGATAATCGGCCATAATCTTCTGGATTTCCTCGGCGCCGCTCTTTCCTTTGCGCACGATGTACACCATCTTTTCGTCGTAGAGGCCGTACTTTGCGTATACCTTCTGGAGGAGCTGGTAGAGCGTCATGCCGTTTTCGGCGGCCCAGGCGGCGCACTCGGCCACCATGATGCCGGCTACCTGCGCGCACTTGTCGCGCACGAATTCGCCCAGGTTGAAGCCGTAGCTTTCCTCGCCGCCGCAGATGAACACGCCCTTGCCTTCGTTGCGCTTCACTACTTCAGCGATGTACTTGAAGCCGGTGAGCACGTTGTAGCACTTGACGCCGAAGCTTTCGCAGATGGCGGCGATGAGCTCCGTGGTGACGATGGTCTTGACCACATAGCCCTTGCCGTCCAGCTTGCCCAGTTCCTTCCAGCGGGTGAGCACGTAGTAGGTGAGGAAGCTCCAGGTCTGGTTGCCGGTGAGCTGCACCATCTTGCCGTCGTTGTCGCGCACGGCGATACCCAGGCGGTCGGCGTCGGGGTCGGTGGCGAGGACAAGGTCTGCGCCTACTTCATCGGCCTTCTTCAGGGCCATGGCCATGGCGGCGGGCTCTTCCGGGTTGGGGGAGACCACGGTGGGGAAGTTGCCGTCGTTGATGTCCTGCTCCGGCACGTGGATGATGTTCTTGAAGCCAATGCGGCCGAGGGCCTCCGGCATGAGCTTTACGCCGCAGCCGTGCAGGGGAGTATAGACGATTTTAAGGTCTGCGTGTTTCTTGACGGCCTCCGGGCTCAGGGCCAGGGAGGTGATGTCGCGAAGGTAGCATTCGTCCATCTCTGCGCCCATCATCTCGATGGGGGCCTTGGCTTCTCCGGCTACAGGCTGGAAGCGGACGTCTGCGGGATCTTCGATTTTATTGACTTCGGCTACGATGTCTTTATCTACGGGGGCGGTAATCTGGCCGCCGTCTTCCCAGAAGACTTTGTAACCGTTGTATTCCTTGGGGTTATGGCTGGCGGTGATCATGATACCGGCCGTAGCCTTCTTGGCGCGGATGCTGTAGCTGAGCTCCGGCGTGGGACGAAGTCCTTCAAAGAGGTAGACCTTGATGCCGTTGTTGGAAAGTACGTCGGCGCTGATCTGGGCGAAGAGCTCCGAATTGTTACGGGCGTCGTAGCTGATGCAGACGCTCTTTTCGCCGCTCACATGGGCCTTGATGTAGTTGGCGAGACCCTGCGTGGCCATGCCCACCGTGTATTTGTTCATGCGGTTGGTGCCCACGCCCATGGTGCCGCGCAAGCCGCCGGTGCCGAATTCAAGCGTGCGGTAGAATGCGTCTTCGAGGGCCACCTGGTCGGTGTCCATGAGGTGTTTGACTTCGGCTTTGGTCTCGGCGTCGAAATTGCCGTCCAGCCAGCTCTGGGCTACGTCTTTGTAAGATTTCATATGTTGCGTTTTGGTTTAGCTTAAACGATTAACAAAATTACGGATTATTCCGTATTTTTGCAATATGGAATTCGCTGAATTCATATTGGCACACGACGCCGACGATCTGAGCCGATTGGCCCTCGCACGTGCCCGCTACGCCGCTGAGGTGGCCGATTTCGACCTGGCGCTGACCACCCTCGAAGTGCGGCGCAAACTGCGCACGAAGGTGCCTCAGTGGTACGCCAACCCCTCCCTCCGCTTCCCGCTGCGCCTCTCCGGCGAGCAGTGCTCGTCGGCCGAAACCGCCCGCTACAAGGCGAAGGTGGCGGCCGATGCCTGCGGCGGCGGGGCCCTGGCCGATTTAACCGGCGGCCTGGGTGTAGACGCCTGGGCTTTTGCGCAGGTTTTTGACCGGGTGCTCTACAACGAGATGAAGCCCGAACTGGCCGCTGCCGCAACTGCGAATTTTGCTGCATTGGGAGTGGGGAATATTGTGGTTCGTAACAGTACCGTAGGCGAAACGAGTGTATCTCAAATCTTGGGGGACTTCACCCCCGACATCCTTTTCCTGGACCCTGCCCGGCGCGCCACTGACGGCCGCAAAGTGTTCCGCCTGGAAGACTGCCAGCCGGACGTGCTGCAACTGCTGCCGGAACTGCTGGCCGCCAGCCCGAAGGTGCTGCTGAAGCTCTCTCCGATGGCTGACATTACCCTTGTCTGCCGCCAGCTTGGATGTGTAAAAACGGTCCACGTGGTAGCTGCAGAAGGGGAGTGCAAGGAACTGTTGCTCCTGCTGGAACGCGGCTATGAAGGGCCGTACACCACCGTCGTTTACGAGAACGGCTCGGTCCTGGCGCTGGACCAAGTCCGTGGGGAGACCGTTTTTGCTGAATCCGTGGAAGGCATGCTGTTTGAACCCGGAAAGGCGCTGCTCAAATCCGGAGCTTTTGACGTCCCCTGCGCATTCGGGCTGAAGAAACTGGCAAGGCACACGCATCTTTATATAGGCGAAGAAGTCCCGGAAGCGTTAAGGCCCTTTGGCAAGCAGTTCCGGATTCTGGAAACTGCCCCGCTGGACAAGCGCTCGATGAAGGACATCGGTAAGCGCTACCCGAAGGCGAGCGTCACCGCGCGCAACATTCCCATGACCTCCGATGAACTTCGCAGGCGCCTGGGCGTGGCCGATGGCGGCTCGGTGCATGTATTCGGTATACACGTGGCAGATAACATTCTGATTGTCTGTCAATTAGCACAACAGACGGGTGCCTAAAACGTACCCGTCTGTTGTGCTAACACCCTGTAAATAAGTAATTTAACTGCCAGCCGATCAGCAGAGCGGCCGACCGGAGGTCGCGGGGGTTTTTAAGGGGGCAGCGCCCCCCTCAGACAAGTTGTGCGTGGGATTGTCGGGTTGGCCACTCCCGGCACCAGGCCGTGAGCGGGCACTCCTCGCACTTCGGTTTGCGGGCGGTGCAGACGTAACGGCCGTGCAAGATGAGCCAGTGGTGTGCCACCGGGCGCAGTTCCGGTTTGATGTGCCGCTCCAGATCCTGCTCCACGGCATAGGGCGTGGAACCGTCCGAGAGCCCCAGGCGGTGCGCCACCCGGAACACGTGCGTGTCCACTGCGATGACTGGCTGGTCGTAGATGATGGAGGCAATGACGTTGGCGGTCTTTCGGCCCACACCCGGCATGCGCATGAGGGCGTCGATGTCGGAGGGAACCACGGAACCATACTCGCTCACCAGCATCTGGGCCATGGCAATCAGGTGCCGGGCCTTGGCGTTGGGGTAGGAGATGCTCCTGACGTAGGAAAAGACCTCTTCGAAGGAGGCCGATGCCAGCGCTTCCGGCGTAGGGAAACGCTCGAAAAGCGGCGGCGTGACGATGTTCACGCGCCGGTCGGTGCACTGGGCCGACAAGATTACGGCAACCAGCAGCTGAAAAGGATTCTGGAAATGCAGTTCGCTCTCTGCAACGGGCTGATTCTCGGAGAACCAGCCGACGATGGCGTTGAAGCGTTCCTTGCGTGTCATAGGGTGACGTCGATGCCCTCGTCAATGACTTCGTGGGCGTGTTCGTTTTCGCAGGTGTAGACGCGGCCGGGGTATTTCTCGAAGATGGCGCGGTTGTGGGTGACCATCACGATGGCGGTGCCGGCGGCGTTGAGGTCCCGCAGCAGCTGCAGGATTTCATCGGCCGTCTCTCCGTCCAGGTTGCCGGTAGGTTCATCGGCCAGAATCACCGACGGTTTGTTCAGCAGGGCGCGCGCGATGGCGATACGCTGCTGCTCACCGCCGGAGAGCTGGTGGGGCATCTTGTGGGCCTTGGTGGCCATGCCCACGGCTTCCAGTACCTCGGTGATGCGGGCGTCAATGAGGCCGCGGTCTTTCCAGCCGGTGGCGCGGAGCACGAACTCGAGGTTGCTTTCCACGGAACGGTCTGTGAGCAGCTGGAAATCCTGGAACACAACGCCCATGGAACGGCGCAGGTAGGGGATGTCCCGGCTCTTGATACCCACCAGGTTATACCCGCAGGCCGTGGCCTCTCCTTTGTGGATGGGGTTTTCGGCCGTAATGGTACGGATGATGCTTGTTTTACCGGAACCGACCTTGCCCACGATGTACACGAAGTCCCCGGGCTGGATGTCCATGTCCAGCGCGTAAATGACGACGGTTTCACCGTTGAGGATGTCGGCGTTCCTGAAGTGGATGAGCGGCTGCTGCATAGCGGAAAATCATTATTCAGGCAAATATAATCAGAATTTTTTAGTAAATTTGTAGAATGATGGAAAAGATGAAAAAACTCCTTCCTGCCGTAGCCGCAGCGCTTCTTTTTCAAGCCGGAGCCCAGGCTCAGGATTGGCGGCAGGTTCAAGATTTATATCAGGCCGGAATGTATGCAGAAACGGTCCGTCTGCTCGGCAATGTAAATGGACAGCAGGCCGATGCCTACCGCGCCCTCTGCGCGCTGGGCATGCGCGCGGACAATGCCCAGGCGCTCGCCGGCGCCTTCCTCGCCCGTAACGGCGAGCATGTGCTGGCCCCGCAGGTGCGCTTCGCGCTGGCCCGGCAGCTCTTCGACCAGGGCGCCTATGAGCAGGCGCTCCTCCAGTTCGAAAAGTGCAAGGACGTTTACACCACCCAGGAGCAGGAGCGCCTGTACAAGATGGGCTTCTGCGCCTACTCCCTGGAAGACTGGGATTACGCCACCATGCTCCTGAACAAGGTGAAAGGCCAGCCGTACTACGCTCCGGCGCAGTACCAGCTGGGCTATATGGATTACGCCCGCAAGTGCTTCAAGGATGCGCTGCCGCACCTGGAAGAAGCCGCCAGGGATTACCGCTTTGGAACCTTGGCCAAATACTACATTCTGGAGTGCCGTTTCAACGAAAAAGACTACCTGTATGTGGTGGAGAACGGCGACGAACTCTACGACCTGGTTCCCGAAGACCGTCAGGCCCACCTTTCCCGTATCATGGGTGAGAGCCATCTCATCCTGGGCAATGTGGAGGCCGCCGGCAAATACTACAGCAAGGACCGCAACGCATCTCCCACCCGCAGCGACCGTTTCTATGCCGGAGAGATCAACTACCTCCAGGAGAACTGGCAGGGCGCCGTGGACCAGTTCACCCAGATGGGGGACCGTAAGGATTCCCTGGGCCAGATTGCCTCTTACCAGCTGGCCTACAGCTACATCCGCCTCAAGAACAAGGTGGCGGCCATGACTGCCTTCCAGGAAGCATCGGCCCTCTCTTATTCGGCCTCCATCCAGGAAGACGCCTTCTACAACTACGCCAAGCTGGCCTTCGACCTGGGCCGGGACACCGCTCCTTTCCAGCAGTACATCGACCGCTACGGCACCGTCAAGGGAGACCAGATTTACTCCTACATGGCCATGGCGGCCCTGCAGAACCATGACTACGAAGGCGCCGTAGACGCCTACGACCATATCGACGAGCTGGATCCCCGGCAGAAGTCCAACTACATGAAGGCCTACTTCCTGCGGGCCCGTCAGCTCATGGAAGCCGGCTCCTGGCGCGGTGCGGTGCAGCCCCTCAAGGCGGCCGCCTTCTACAGCGACCGCAAGGAAGGCTTCAACCAGATCAGCCGTTACTACCTGGCCGAGGCCTACTTCCGCGACGGCAAATACGCCGACGCCCGCGGCATCCTCACCGAGCTGTATAACCTGTCGGCCCTCCCTTATCGGCCCGAAGGAACCCTTATCCCTTATCAGCTGGCGTACACTTACTTCAAGGAAGCCAACTACCAGCAGGCGCTGCGCTGGTTCAACACGTACATGGAAAGCCGTGCGCCCATGCAGGGGGCCGATGCCCTCACGCGCATAGGCGACTGCTACTTCTTCGGCGGAGACTACGCCACGGCCGTCACCGCCTATGAGCGTCAGATGGGGGCCTACTCCCAACTGGAGAACCTCTACCCGCGTTACCGCGCCGGCGTGGCCTGCGGCCTGCTGGGCGACAATACGAAGAAGGTAGCCCTGCTGGAAGCCGCCACCCAGGCCAGCCCGGAGGCTCCCTACTACGGCGAGTCTCTCTATGAGCTGGGCAGGGGATATGTGGCCCTGAAGAAGGAAGAGGCTGCCGTGAAGGCTTTCAGCCAGCTGCGCAGCTCTACCAAAGACGCTCAGCTGGTGGCCCGCTCGCTGCTGGAACTGGGCATGATTGCCCGCAACGCCGGCCGCAGCCAGGACGCCCTGGACTGCTACAAGGAAGTGGTGGCCCAAGGCGGTGAATACGCCGAGGATGCCCTCCTGGCCATCGAAGCCATCTACCGCACACAGAAAGATCCCGAGGCCTACCTGGCCTACGTAAATAGCCTGGGCGACGCAGCCAACCGCACCGAAGCCCAGAAGGAAGAAGTCTATTTCTCCAGCGCCGAGCAGCTGTACCTGGCCGAGGATTACGCCAAGGCCCAGACCACGCTCCTGGCCTATCTGGAGAAGTATCCGGAAGCCATCTACGGCACCAAGGCCCGTTTCTATCTGGCCGAATGCTACCGCTTCACAGACAACAAGGAGCTGGCCTGCGACGCCTATCAGCAGGCGCTGAACGAAGGCCTGGAAGGTGCGCTTGCAGAAGGCGCCCTGCTCCAGCTGGCCTCCCTGCAGTACGGGCTGGGTAATTACACCGACGCCTACCGCAGCTACCTCAAGCTGAAGAGCGAGGCGCAGTTCCAGCAGAACAGGCAGGCCGCGCTCATCGGCCTCATGCGCAGTGCTTTCCGCGCCCGCGAGTGGGCCGATGCCATCGCCGACGCCCGCACCGTGCTGAACTCCTTTAAGGCCGATGCTTCCCTGCAGCGCGAGGCCCGCTACGTGAGTGCGAAGGCCCTCATGAGCACCAGCCGCCGCGCCGAGGCACTGGAGCAGTTCCGCGTGCTGGCCAAGGAGCCCGCCACCGACGAAGGCGCCGAGGCAGCGTACGTCCTCATTCAGGACTGCTTCGACCGGGCCGATTTCGCCGCCGTGCAGGACCAGGTCTATGCCTTCGCCGAAAAAGCCGGCGGGCAGAACTACTGGCTGGCCAAAGCCTTCATTGTCCTGGGCGACACCTTCGCCGAGCAGGAAAACATGGCCCAGGCCCGCGCTACCTTCGAGAGCATCAAGTCCGGTTATACCCCGACCGGCGCCCAGGACGACGTCCTGGATCAGGTAGAACTGAGACTGAAAAAACTGAACTAAGATGAAAAGAGCTATCATATCGGCCGCCTGTGTTTTATTTTGCGCGGCCTCTTATGCCCAGAACCTGAATCCCACCGTGGAGGTGACCAATGCCTATGCCCGCGAGGCTTCCGGCATTGAGAAGCCTTCCCAGCTGCTGGAGCTGCCGGATTCTGTGCTGCGCTTCAACCTGGATTTCGAATACGCCGTTAACGAGACGCCCTACCGGGGCGCCTACGAGTTCAAGCCTTACCTGGTGCAGCTGCGCCCGCAGGCCCGTCCTGCGAACGAGGGCAAGCTCTACGTTCGCGCCGGCATTGGCTATAGCCTCCATCCGGAATACACCGTGGTGTACACGCCCGTACAGACGCAGAAAGTGCGCGTGAACCTGTACACAGACCATCACTCCTACTTCGGACAGTACGTAGGGGACTGGAAGGGCAAGGATGTGCACAGTCAGGCGGGGGCCGATATGCTCCTGAACTGGCGCAGCGGCAACCTGCAGATGAACCTGCAGTACCAGAACATCTTCGCCGAGGATTACGGCATGTCGGCCAACCACCACCAGGTGACAGCTTCTACCCGCGTACAGAATGTGCCCGGCACCACGAAGGTGGATTATGACGTGAATACCCGTGCGTCCTACATCTTCGGGACGATGGGCTTCACGGAGGTGCACACCCAGACGGAAGCACAGCTCGGAGCCCGTATGTTCGGCCGTAATCTGCGGCTGCTGGCATCGGCCGAAACGGTTGCCCAGATGAACAGCTCGGCGGCCAGTTTCTCCCTCACGCCCCGCTACGTGCGCGGCGGTGCCCGTTTCTCCTTCAACGCCGGCGTCAAGCTGGCCTATGTGCTGCGCTCTGAGGATACCTTTGCTCCTTCGGCCGGCGGCTACATTTTCCCGGACGTGATGCTTTCCTGGAAGATTCTTCCGGATTACCTGACGCTCTTCTCGGCGGTGACCGGCGGCAACGAGCTGGTCTCCTACGAGTCTCTCCTTTCGCAGAACTCCTTCATCGATGCTTTCGTCTGGAATACGGACGTGAAGCGCGTGAATGTGGCGGCGGTCATCGGCCTTCGCGGCAATGTGGCGCACCGCTTCTTCTACGAGGTGAAGGGCGGCTATTCCTGGATGGGCAATTCCTGGCTGTGGGGTAAGGTGGCGGCGACGTCGGCCCCGGCCATGTGCTACGGCGGTCCCATTCACGCCGCGTTCGTGGACGGCGAGGCCGGCTGGAAGAACCATTTCCTGGACGTGAAGGCCCATCTCAAGTACATGAAGACCCTCAATAAGCCCGCCATCATCACAGACGGCGTGCTGCCTTTCCTTCCCACCGAATTCTCCGGCGACGCCCATGTGTTCTACAACTGGGGCACCCGCATCAAGGCCGGTCTCACCGTGGAAGGACGCTCCCAGATGGTCTGCCCCGCCGGCGGCGCGGTTCCCGGTTACGTGGACCTGGGCCTGCAGGCTAAATTCCAGATGACGCCCGTGTGGGGCTTCTGGGCTCAGTTCGGCAACCTGCTGAACCAGGATGTCCAGCGCGTGCCTTTTTACGCCCAGAAGGGCCCGTATTTCACGGTGGGCGCAAGCCTCTCGCTGTAGCCAGATTACATACCCCTATAAGTCGGCCGCCCCTAAGGGCGGCTGTTCTTATTTTTGTTGCTTTTTGCTAATTTTTTTCCTATATTTGTATGTTTTAGGGTTCGCCCTATTTTGAACGGAAATATTAGATAGAAAAAATGATAGAGAACGAGAAGATGAAAGCGGCCGAAGAGCAGTATTCGGCCAGTAGTATTCAGGTTTTGGAAGGCCTCGAGGCTGTGCGCAAGCGTCCTTCCATGTACATCGGCGATATCGGTGAACGCGGTCTGCACCACCTGGTGTATGAGGTTGTGGACAACTGTATCGATGAAGCCATGGCCGGCTACTGCACCGACGTCGATGTAAAGATTCTGGAAGACAATTCCATCAGCGTTAAAGATAATGGCCGTGGTATCCCTACGGGTATGCACGAAAAGGAACACCGCAGCGCCCTGGAAGTCGTGCTCACCGTGCTGCATGCCGGTGGTAAGTTCGACAAAAACAGCTACAAGGTGTCCGGCGGTCTGCACGGTGTGGGTGTATCCTGCGTGAACGCCCTGTCCGACGCCCTCACCGCAGAGATTCACCGCGAAGGCAAGATCTTCGTGCAGAAGTACTCCAAGGGTAAGCCCCTCACCCAGGTAGAAGTGGTAGGTGAGTCCAACGATACCGGTACCACCATCACCTTCCACCCGGATGCCACCATCTTCACCCAGACCACCATTTACAAGTACGACACGCTGGCCAACCGTCTGCGTGAACTGGCCTACCTGAACAAGGGTATCCGCATCACCCTCACGGACCTCCGTGAGAAGGTAGATGAGTTTGTGACCGCCGAAGACGGCGAGCGCAAGGCTACCGGCAATCAGGTATACCGCTCCGAGGTGTTCCACAGCGTGGAAGGCCTGAAGGAATTCATCGACTATCTGGATGCCGGCGCCCCGAAGCTCATCCCCGAGCCCATCACGGTGGCCTCCGACAAGGTGATTCCCATCGATATCGCCCTCCAGTACAACACCGGTTACAGCGAGCGAATCTACTCTTACGTCAATAACATTCACACCATCGAAGGTGGTACCCACCTGCAGGGCTTCAAGATGGGTCTGTCCCGTTCCCTGAAGAACTACGCAGAAAAGAACAACCTGCTGGCCAAGTTCAAGGGCGAGCTCAGCCCCGAAGACTTCCGCGAAGGCCTCACCGCCGTCATCTCCGTGAAGGTAGCCGAGCCTCAGTTCGAAGGCCAGACTAAGACCAAGCTGGGTAACCCCGAGGCTACTTCCGCCGTGTCCCAGGCCACTGCCGCCGCCATGGACCAGTACCTGGAGGAGCACCCGAAGGAAGCCAAGACCATTGTGGAGAAGATTGTGCTGGCCGCTACGGCCCGTGCAGCTGCCCGCAAGGCCCGCGAGATGGTACAGCGCAAAACCCCGATGGGCGGCGCAGGCATGCCCGGTAAACTGGCCGACTGCTCCGACCACGATCCCGAGAAGTGCGAGCTCTTCCTGGTAGAGGGTGACTCCGCAGGCGGTACGGCCAAGCAGGGCCGTGACCGTCGCATCCAGGCCATCCTCCCGCTCCGTGGTAAGATCCTGAACGTGGAAAAAGCCGCCCAGGACCGTGCCTTCGAAAGCCAGGAAGTCCGTAACATCTATACCGCTCTGGGCGTTACCGTTGCCCAGGAAGACGAAACCGGCGAAAAGCACATGGACCTGTCCAAGCTCCGCTATCACAAGGTGATCATCATGACGGATGCTGATGTCGACGGTTCCCACATCGCCTGCCTCATTCTCACCTTCTTCTTCCGTTACATGTTCGACCTCATCAAGAACGGCTATGTGTATCTGGCTACCCCGCCGCTCTACCTGGTGAAGAAGGGCAAGGAGGAGCGCTACTGCTGGACCGACGCCCAGCGTGAAGCCGCCACCGCCGAGCTCGGCCGCGGAACGGATAAAGGTGTGACCGTACAGCGTTACAAAGGTCTGGGTGAAATGTCGGATACCCAGCTGTGGGAAACCACCATGGATCCGGCCCGTCGCGTACTGCGCCAGATCACCATTGAAAACGCCGCCGATGCGGAACGTACTTTCTCCATGCTGATGGGTGACGATGTACCGCCGCGCCGCGCTTTCATCGAAGAAAATGCCCATTATGCCAATATCGACGCCTAAAATACCCCGGAAGTTTCTTCCGCTGATTGTTGTTTTCGCAGTCCTGGTGCTTCTCATGCCCAGGACCGCGAAATTCAATTATGACTATAAGAAAGGAAGCCCCTGGCCGTACGAGACCCTGATCTCCCAATTCGACTTTCCCATCCTCAAAACCGAGGAACAGATGCAGGAGGAGCGGGAGCAGGCCGGTGCCCTGGTCATCCCTTATTACAAGTACTCGGCCGAGGTAACTACTTCGGTCATCAAGAACGTCCAGGGCCTGGATATGGGCGCATACAACTTCATGCGTCCGGCCGTGGTTACGCGTTTGTCGGCCATCTATTCGAAGGGCGTCATCTCCGATGCGCCCGTGCGCGCCGGCCACGGATCGGCCCAACTGTCGGAGAACCTCATCTGCGTCCAGCGGGACAAGCGCGCCTCTACGCACCCCCGCTCGGAGGTGTATCGCGTGTCCGACGCCAAGGACCAGCTGGTCTCCACGCTGGCCTCGTCCTACCCCTCGGTGAACCTGGATTCCCTGTTCCGCCGCTCGGGGGTGTATAACGGCATCATCCCCAACCTCATCTACGACGCTTCGCTCACGAACCTCACGCACGTGGAGTCGGACGACTATATTTCCCCCACGCTGGGCTATGTGAAGGCCGACGAAAAGATTGTCTCCAACGGAGAGATCGTGACCGCCGAGATTGCCCAGGTGCTGGACAGCTACAAGGAAGAGTACAACAATGTCTTCGGCTACGGCGGCCCGCGCGTGCTGCTGTTCATCGGCAATATCCTCATTGCGCTGGTGCTGGTGGCCCTGCTGTACTTCTGCCTCCTGTATGCCAGCCCCACCATTTTCGATAACGGGAAGCGCTATTACTACCTGCTGTTCCTGTATCTGCTGGCCATGGTCATCACCTTCCTGCTGGAGCGTCTCGCGCCCGGCATTCTGTACCTGGTTCCTTACCCGGTGCTGGCGCTGTACCTGCAGGCTTTCTTCCGCAACCGCGTGGTGATGCCCGTGTACATTATCCTGCTGCTGCCGCTGCTCATTTTCTGTGGCAACGGTACGGAACTCTTTGTGATGTATCTCACCGCGGGTATGGTAACCATCCATACCTTCGACTCCCTGAATAAAGGCTGGCTGCAGTTCCTGAATGCCGCCATCATCTTCGGCGTGGAGGCTGCCCTCTTCCTGGGCTTCCGCCTCATCGACGCCGGCAATACTTCCGTGTGGTGGCTGCAGCTGCTGCAGGTCTTCGTGGGCGCCATGCTCACCGTGGCCCTGTATCCGCTGGTATACCTCTTCGAGAAGATGTTCAACCTGGTGTCCATTACGCGCCTGATTGAAATGGCCGACACGAACAACCCGCTGCTGCAGGAACTCTCTGCCAAGGCGCCCGGCACCTTCCAGCACTGCCTGCAGGTGATGAACATGGTAGACGCCGTGGGCCGTGCCGTAGATGCCAACGTGCCGCTGCTGCGCTGCGGCGCCCTCTTCCACGACCTTGGCAAGATGCAGAACCCGCTGTGCTTCATCGAGAACGAGACTTCCAGCCCCGGCGCCGCCAAGTACCACGAGGGTAAAACGCCCAAGGAGAGCGCCCAGGACATCATCCGCCACGTAGACGACGGTCTGGCCATCGCCGACGAACACCGCATGCCCAATGAAATCAAGGCCTTTATCCGCAGCCATCACGGCACTACGGCAGCCTCGTATTTCCTGAACCAGTACCTCAATGCCGGGGGAGACCCGGAGGATGTGGAGGACTTCTACTATCACGGTGTGAAGCCTGCCACCAAGGAAGAGGTGATTCTGATGATATGCGACTCCATTGAGGCGGCTTCCCGTACGCTGAAAGATTTCTCCCCGGAATCCTTCGACAAGTTCGTGGAGAACATCGTTGCCGGCAAGGAAAAAGCCGGTCAGTTCGAGGACGCCGACATTACGCTGCACGAGATGAACGTGATTAAAAGCATGCTGAAGACCTATATGCAGCAGATTTATCACGGTCGTGTTGCTTATCCCAAGCGGAAACGTTGATTTTCCCGCAGATTTTTCGTATCTTTGCGGCCCTTTTTGACAAATAATTACATCAAGATACTATGAAAGTTAGCAACAAGAAAGCTGATGCCCTGAATTATCAGCTCACCATTGAAATCGCGGCAGCGGATTATGCAGAGCCGCTTCGTAAGCGCCTCAACGATTACCGCCGCAAGGCCGACGTGAAAGGTTTCCGTCGCGGCATGGCTCCGATGAGCCTCATCCAGCGCATGTACGGCGATCAGTGCCTGTACGAAAGCGTGAACGCCCTCGTGGGCGAGTCCCTGGACAACTTCATCAACAAGGAGAAGATCCGCATCGTGGGCGAACCCATGCCCGCCGAGGATCAGCCCCAGCTGAACTGGGTGGCCGGCAACGACTTCACCTTCAAGTTCGACATCGCCCAGACCCCTGAACTCAACTTCGAGGTTAACAAGGAAGACAAGATCGTTTACTACGATATCAACATCACCGCCGCCGAGAAAAAGCAGGGCCGCGAACAGCTGCTCCAGCAGTACGGCTCCCTGCAGGAAGGCAAGAAGGCCGGTGAGAACGACTACATCATCGCCGACATCGAGAACGAAGGCCACAAGGCCGAAGGCGTGTATGTGAGCATCTCCAACGTGGCCGAAGAGGCCAAGAGCGCTTTCATCGGCAAGAAGGCCGGCGACAAGTTCGAACTGGACGTGAACGCCGCTTTCACCAATGAGACCGACCGCGCCGCCATGCTGAAGGTGGAGAAGGCCGAGCTCGCCAACCTCAACCCCATGTTCACCTTCACCGTTGTTAACGTGAAGACTTTCGTGGCCGCCGAGGAAAACCAGGAGACCTACAACAAGATCTTCGGTGAGGGCGTGGTCACCACCCCCGAGCAGTTCGAGGAGAAAGTGGCCGAGCGCATCAAGGCTTCCCACGAGCAGGACGCCAACTACCGTTTCGGCGCCGATGTTCGCAAGTACTTCGTAGAGAAGGCTGCCCTGGAGCTTCCTGAGGCCTTCCTCAAGCGCTGGCTGGTATACGCCAACGACGGCAAGTTCACCGCCGAGCAGGTGGAGAAGGAATTCCCTGCCTTCATCGAGGACTTCAAGTGGCAGCTCGTCCGTGGCTACATCATGCAGAAGTTCAACCTGAAGGTGACCAAGGAGGACGTCCTGGCTGCTGCCAAGTCCTTCGTCGCTTACCAGTACGCCATGTACGGCATGGCCGGTGTGCCTCAGAATCTGATCGATTCTTCCGCCGAAAACATGCTGCAGGATCAGAACCAGTACCGCCGCATCGAAGAGCAGTGCGAGGACAACATCGCCATCGCCAAGGTTCGTGAGGAGGTTACTCTCTCCAACAAAAAGATCTCCATGGAGAAATTCCGGGAGCTAGCATAGTTTAGTCAAATCATAAACTCATTTACTCCTCATTTTTAAGTCCCTCCCCCGAGGGGAGGGATTTAGGGAGGGGGTAACGTAAAAGCGATTCTCGCTCTTTGTACTATGAACGAGTTTGAACAATTTGCTGTAAGAGCGAGGGGCATCAGTTCGATGACCCTCTCTCGTTATACGTCGGTCCTCGACGGCTACATCAACCCGACCATCACTGAGGAGCGTCAGTTGAATGTGGCCCAGATGGACGTGTTCAGCCGTTTGATGATGGACCGCATCATCTTCCTGGGCGTGCCCATCGACGACGACGTAGCCAACATCATCCAGGCCCAGCTGCTTTTCCTGGCAGCCAAGGACCCGGGCGCCGACATCACCATGTACCTGAATACCCCTGGCGGTCAGGTGCACTCCGGCCTTGCCATCTACGACACCATGCAGCTGGTGCAGCCGGATGTGGCTACCGTCTGCACGGGTATGGCTGCCTCCATGGGCTCCGTGCTTCTGTGCGCCGGCCAGAAGGGTAAGCGGTCGGCCCTCCCTCATTCCCGCGTCCTCATTCACCAGCCGCTCGGCGGTGCGCAGGGCCAGGCGACGGAGATCCTCATCGCCGCCAAGGAGATTGAGAAGACCCGCACCGAGCTGTTCAACATCATTGCTGAGCACAGCGGCCAGCCCTTCGACAAGGTGGCGGCCGACGGTGAGCGCGACTACTGGATGACGGCTCAGGAAGCCCTCGAGTACGGCATGGTAGACGAAATCCTTCGCAAACGGGAGAAGTAATGCCGAAGAAAGGACATAACCATTGCATGTTCTGCGGCCGTTCGGAGGCCGAAGTCCCTTTCATGCTCAAGGGCCTGGAAGGCTACATCTGCTCCGACTGCGCCAAGCTGGCCGCACAGTATGTGGAAGAGTTGGAAGGGGAACCTGCAGGTAAGGGCAGCACCAAGGCTCCGGCCCTGGGCAAAGCCCCCAAGCCGGCCGAGATTAAAGCCTACCTGGACCAGTATGTAATTGGCCAGGACCGCGCCAAGAAAGTGCTCGCCGTGGCGGTGTACAACCACTACAAGCGTGTACAGCACAATCTTCTGGATAAACCCGACGACGGCGTGGAACTGGAGAAGAGCAATATCCTGCTCGTCGGCCCCACCGGTACCGGTAAGACCCTCCTTGCCCGCAGCATCGCCCGCCTTTTGGATGTTCCCTTCACCATCGTGGACGCCACGGTTCTCACCGAGGCCGGCTACGTGGGTGAAGACGTGGAAAGCATCCTCACGCGCCTGCTGCAGGAGGCCGATTTCGACCAGGTCAAGGCCGAGCGCGGTATCGTCTTCATCGACGAGATTGACAAGATTGCCCGCAAGAGCGACAACCCGTCCATCACCCGCGACGTTTCCGGTGAAGGTGTACAGCAGGCCATGCTGAAACTCCTGGAAGGCAGCATTGTGAATGTACCCCCGAAGGGCGGCCGCAAGCACCCGGAGCAGGAGTTCATCCACGTGAACACCCAGAACATCCTGTTCATCTGCGGTGGTGCCTTCGAAGGCATCGAGCGTCACATCGCCCGCCGCAAGAACACCCAGATCATCGGCTTCGGCGCCGAGGAAAAGCAGCGCATCGACAAAGACAACCTGCTGGAATATGTAGACGCCATGGACCTGCGCGCCTACGGCCTCATTCCGGAAATCGTGGGCCGTCTCCCGGTAATCACGTATCTGGACCAGCTGGACCGCGATGCCATGAAGCGCATCCTCACCGAGCCGAAGAACGCCCTGCTGAAGCAGTACGAGAAGATGTTCGAACTGGACGGCATCAAACTGGAAATCGAGCCCGCCGTGCTGGATCTGATTGTAGACACCGCCATCAAGAACAAACTGGGTGCCCGTGGCCTTCGCAGCATTTGCGAAAAGCTCATGGCCGACGCCATGTTCGATGCTCCATCTTCCCGCAAGAAGACTTTCAACCTTACGTTGGAGTACGCCAAAGAAAGGTTGGCGAAGTAACTAATAGAATAAGGTAATCAAATCAGCGGAATCCGTGTTGTCGAAGTAAGCGCTCACGTTTGCTTCCAACAGGGATTCCACTTTTTTTCCTATTAAGGATTCCGCCAGTTCGTTGGCGGGACGGGCGCCGAGGAAGTCCCCGCTGAAATGGAGCTGCGAGAACAGGCCATGCGAGAGGGTGAAATGCGCTGTGACGGTGCCGCAGGGGAACTTTTTCGTGCTTTGGAAAGTGGTGACGGGGGAGCGGCCGAAGATCCAGTCCCAGGTGCGGAATTTTTCATCGGCCATCTTATCTACTATCGACAATTGTTCCGGCGTGAGGGGGATTTCCCCGTCTGTGCCGGCGAGCACTTTGTGCAGCGCGTCCTTGAGGGCATCCACGCCGCTCAGGCCCGGCAGGTAATCCTTGAGATTGGCTACACGGCTGCGCACGGAGGCCACGCCGGCGGCTTCCAGTTTGCTGCCCGGAACGGCCAGGGACTGCGTGAGGTCCTCCAGGTTCACGTCCCACATGAGCGTGCCGTGGATCATCATGCGGTTTTTGTTCAGGCGCTTGGCATAGCCGGAGCACTTGCGTCCTTCGACGAGGATGTCATTTCGGCCCGAGCGTTCGGCCGGGACGCTCAGGCTGCGCAGGGCCTCGGCCATCAGGCCATAGGCGTTTTCCATGGCGCGGGAAGGGCCCACGATGCTGTAATTGAGGTTTCCGAGGTCGTGGTAGACCGCACCGCCGCCGGTGACGCGCCGCGCCAGGACAATCCCGTGCGCATCCAGGAAAGGGAGGTTCACCTCGGCGTAAGCACTCTGGTTCAGGCCGATGATCACGGCCGGGGCGTTCTGCCACAGGTAAAAGACGGGCTCATTCACGTCCAGGCCTTCCAGCGCGAACTCGTCGAAGGCCATATTCCAATGCGGATCGGTACAGGTATTCACCAGAAATTTCATACTACGAAGATACGAAATTGGTTTTGTTATTCGTGTGAATTTCTGTATTTTTGCTTGGCTTAAATCACATACAATGGCAAAATCTGGTAAAGTAATCGGACTCATCTCCGTGGCAGTCGTGGCCATCCTGGCCTGCTTCCTGTACTTCAAATTCTGGTGGGTATTCAGCGACGGCACCAAGACCGGCGAACTGAACTCCCTCACCTACACGGGATACGTCTTCAAAACCTACGAAGGCGAAATGATTCTCACCGGCTATGGCTCCAAGAATGCCGCCGGCAGCGTCCAGTCCAAGACCTTCAAGTTCTCCGTCAAGGACCCGGAAGTAGCCAAACAGCTCACGGAAATGACCGGCCTCCGCGTCACCGTGCACTACAAGGAATACAAGGGTGCCCTTCCCTGGAGAGGATACGAACGCGCCATCGTAGACCGCGTGGACATGGAGAAGGCCGATCCCGCTCCCTCCAATGATTTTTTTCTTTAACCTATGAGAAGACAAATACTTAGCCTGGCAGGCGTACTCCTCGCCTGTACTTTATCGTGGGCCCAGAACAAGGTTATCGACGTTCGCGACGCCCACAATGGAAAGGACCTCACCATGGAAGAGGCCATCTACAAAGGCGTCGGCTATGCCCGCGCCCGTGCCACCTGGCTGGAAGACGGCCGCTTCGCTGTGAGCGAAGGCACCGGCGAATACTTCCAGGGCACCGTCAGCGACCCGCTGTCCCTCACACCGTATAAGCCGGAGAGAGGGGCCGATGCCGACCGCTTCGACCGCGGCGCCGCCGGTTATGGCGTGTGCGTGGAAGGCGATTCCTTCTTGGGCGAGAAGGACGGGAAGACGTTTGCCATCGGCCTGTCGGAAGACCGCAATATCGTCTACGGCGGCACCATGATGCGCAACGAGTTCGGCTTCGTGCAGGGCTACGAATGGGCCCCGGACGGCGTTCAGGTGGCGTTCTACAAGAAGGACCAGTCCCGCGTGACGGACTTCCCGCTGCTGAACATCGGCACCCGCACCGGCGAGCTGGAGCTCATCAAGTATCCCATGAACGGCATGTCTTCTGAACTGCTGCAGGTGGGCGTTTACAACTTCGCGACCGGCGCCACGGCCTGGCTGGACGTAACCGACTTCACCGAGGAGCGTTTCATCACCAACCTCTCCTGGAGCCCGGACAGCCAGTTCCTGTATGCACAGGTGCTGGACCGCAGCCAGGAGCACATGCACCTGAACCAGTACAAGGCGGCCGACGGCAGCTTCGTGCGCACCGTCCTCACTGAGGATAACGACGCCTGGGTGGAGCCGCAGGACCCCATTCACTTTGTCAACAATACAGACTTCATCTACCGCACCGACAACCGCGACGGCTACAAGAACCTGTACCTGGTAGACGCCAAGGGCAAGATCAAGCGCCTGACGGCCGTGGATGCCGACGTAGAGTATGTCTACAACGACGGCAAGTTCGTCTATTATACATCGGCCCAGGTTTCTCCTATCGAGAACCACTTCTTCCGCCTGCCCCTCAAGGGCGGAAAGGCCCAGCAGCTTACCCGCGGCCGCGGCTGGCACAGCATCCAGCTGAGTAAGGACGGCAAGTGGTTCCTGGACCATGTGAGCAACCTGAACCTGCCGGCCCAGCTGTACCTGGGCTCCACGGACGGCAAGCAGTACACGGGGATCGGCTCCCAGCACGACCCGCTGGACGGCTATGCCTCCTGCCGCGTGGAACTGGGCACCGTTCCCAGCGCCGACGGCCAGTATGAAAACTACTACCGTCTCATCTATCCGAAGAATTTCAATCCGTCCAGTAAGTATCCGGTGGTTGTCTATGTCTATGGCGGCCCCCACAGCCAGCTGGTGCAGGATTCCTGGCTGGGAAGCATCCGTATGTGGGAGATGCTCATGGCCCAGAAAGGTTACATTGTCTATGTGCAGGATAACCGCGGCACGTCCAACCGCGGCGCCGCCTTCGAAAAGGCCATCAACCGCCAGTGCGGCCAGGCCGAGATGGAAGACCAGATGGTGGGCATCAACTGGCTCCGCAGCCAGCCCTTTGTGGACAGCGCCCGCATCGGCGTACACGGCTGGAGCTATGGCGGCTTCATGACCATCAGCCTCATGACCACCTACCCGGATGTATTCAAGGTGGGCGTTGCCGGCGGCCCGGTCATCGACTGGAAGTGGTACGAGATTATGTACGGCGAGCGTTACATGGATAACCCCACCACCAACCCCGAAGGCTTTGCCAAAACCAGCCTCATCAACAAGGCCGGTAACTTAAAGGGGAAACTCCTCATCTGCCAGGGCGCCGTGGACGACACTGTGGTCTGGGAACACAGCCTCAGCTTCATCCAGGAGTGCATTGACCAGCTCATTCCGGTGGATTATTTCCCTTATCCCACTGCTCCTCACAATGTCCATGGACGCAACCGCATTCACCTCATGGACAAAGTCACGCAGTACTTCGAAGATTACCTCTAAAAGATTTGCAAAGACCGAAAAAAATGTATATCTTTGCAATCCTTTTGAGGGCATAGCTCAGTTGGTTTAGAGCGCTTGCTTGACAGGCAAGAGGTCCGCAGTTCAAATCTGCGTGTCCTCACTCAAAAGAAAAGACGGTCTTGAAAAAGGCCGTCTTTTCTTTTGTTTAGCGCACCTGCACCAGATCCAGCTTCTCGCTGGGATTCAATTTATAGGCTGATGACGCCGCTGCCGAGCATTTCGGTGCCGTCGTACCAGACTGCGAACTGGCCGGGGGAGATACCGCGCTGGGGAGCGTCAAAGAGGATGTAGAGGCCGCTCTCACGCATGAGGAGCGTGGCGCTCTGCAGGGGCTGACGGTAACGGATGCGCACACGGTAGCGGCGCATTCCACCGGGCTGCATGGCCAGGTCTTCGCGGATCCAGTGGATTTCGGCCGGGTCTATGCGCAGGCAGAAGCGGCTGAGGCCCTTGTGGTTGTGCCCTTCGCCTACGTACACGCGATTGGCCTCCGTGTCCGTAGCGATGACGAAAACCGGGTCTGCGTGCCCACCGATGCCGAGGCCTTTCCGCTGGCCGATGGTATAGAACTGCGCGCCCTCGTGGCGGCCGACGATACGGCCGTAAGGGTTCTCCTTATAGCGGGTTTTCTTGATGTGCTTTTTGCCGCTGCGGTAGGTCTCCGTTTCGAAGGTGATGTCGTAGGAGACGGGCGTGGCGAGCTTTTGCAACTCATCGTCTGAAAGCGCTTTCACGGCATCTTCCCGGTAGGGGATGGTGCCCAGGGGCTTGCCGTCGGAGGTGAGAATCTTCTCCTCCGGGGCGTACTGGACGGTGCGCTCCAGGGTTTCATCGGCCTTCAAAAGGCTTGTGAGAAGGTTCTGCTGCCACTGGTACAGCTCGTTGGCGGCGTAGTAGGGGTCGAAGACCTCCACGATGTCGCCCTCTATGGAGGTGAGCTTCTGCTTCAGGAAGGTGGGAAGGTCTACCTTCCCCACGAAGCAGATGCCCTGCGAGTCTTTCTTTTCGGCCGAAGGAAGGTCGGCCTCCTTGGCGATGGCCCGCACCTCGGGCTTGGTGAGGTGGCCGATGGGGAAGAGCGTCCGCGAGAGCTGCTCCTGGCTCAGCTGGCACAGGAAGTAGGTCTGGTCCTTGTTGGGGTCCGTGCCCTCTAAAATAGAGTAAATATTATTTTTCTCCTCCTTCCGGCAATAGTGCCCCGTGGCCACATAATCGGCCCCATACTTGAGGGCCACCTGCAGGAAGGCGTCGAACTTGATTTCGCGGTTGCACAGCACGTCCGGGTTGGGCGTGCGGCCTTTGGCGTATTCGTCGAACATGTAATCCACCACGCGCTGGCGGTACTGTTTGGACAGGTCTACGAAGTAGAAGGGGATGCCGATTTTACGGGCCACCATTTCGGCCACGAAGCGGTCTTCTTCCCATTCGCAGTCTCCGTGGAGGGTGCTGTCGGCGTCGTGCCAGTTCTGCATGAACATGGCAAAAACGTCATAGCCTTCCTGCTTCAGCAGGTAGGCGGCCACCGACGAGTCCACCCCGCCGGAAAGTCCTACGCATACTTTGATTTTGCTCTTGTCCATACAGAATGCAAAAGTACAACAATTACGTTAACTACGCAATGTCGGTGAGTTCCAGCCAGCGCATTTCGGCCTCGTCCAGTTCGGCCTGGAGCGCGCCGTAGCGGGTGCTGGCGGCCTGGAGTTCGTCGGGGGAGAGGGTGCCGCCGGAGAGCTTGGCTTCCAGGTCGGCCTTCTCGGCCTCCAGCACGGGGAGTTTCTCCTCCAGCGCCTTGAGCTCCTGCTGCTCTTTCCAGGAGAGTTTGCGTTTGGCAGGAGATACGCTCGCTTCGCTCGGTATGACAGAGGGGTTTACGGTTTTTTTGTCATTCCGAGGCCCTTTAGGGCCGAGAGAATCTCCTTTCTTTTGCGCTTCGTAGTCCTTGATGAACGTGCGGTACTCCGTGTAGTTGCCCACGAAGTCCTTGACCACGCCGTCGCCGCAGAAGACGAAAAGGTGGTCTACCAGGCGGTCCAGGAAGTGACGGTCGTGGCTCACGATGACAAGGGACCCCTTGAACTCCATCAGGTACTCTTCCAGGATTTCCAGGGTAACGATGTCCAGGTCGTTGGTGGGCTCGTCCAGGATGAGGAAGTTGGGCTGCTGCATGAGGATGGTGAGCAGGTACAGGCGTCTTCTCTCACCGCCGGAAAGGCGCTCCACAGGGTTCTGGAGCATGTCGTGCGGGAAGAGGAAACGGTTCAGCAGGTGCAGGTCGGCCACGGTTTCCAGCACGGTCTGGCCCTTCTTGAACTGCATGCCGGCCTGGTGGTAGTAGCCAATCTTGAGGGATTCGCCGCGGTCGATGATGCCGGTGAAGGTGCCGCCGAGTTCGGGCTTGTACCCGCCGGTGATCAGGTTCAGGAAGGTGGTCTTGCCGGCGGCGTTCCGGCCCACGATACCCACGCGCTCATAGCGCTGGAAGTTGTAGGTGAAGTGGCTCAGGTAGCATTTCTGCTCCCACCAGAAACTTACGTCCTTGCAGTTGATGACTTTGTTGCCGAGGTAGGTGCTTTTCGCCTGGGTCTCGGACATGTCCACCTTTTTCTGGATGTAGCTGTCGTCGGCCCGCTCCTTAATGTCCCAGAAGGCCTGCTTGCGGTATTTCGCCTTGCCGGTTCGGGCGCAGGGGCTGGCGTGCATCCACTCCAGCTCGCGGCGGTAGAGGTTGCGCACGCGCTCGGTCTCGGCGTTGTAATTGTCAATGCGTTCCTGGCGTTTCTCCAGGAAGTTCATGTAGTCTCCTTTATAGATATAGATGCCGCCGCGGTCCATTTCCATGACGGTGTTGCACACACGGTCCAGGAAGTATCGGTCGTGGGTAACCATGAACAGGGTGCAGCGGCTGTGCTTCAGATGGCTCTCCAGGAATTCGATGGCGTCGATGTCCAGGTGGTTCGTGGGCTCGTCCATGATGTAGAAATCGGCCTCACTGGCGAGCATCTGCGTAAGCGCCACGCGCTTGACTTCGCCGCCGGAGAGGGATTTCATGGGCTTGTCAAAGTCCGTGAGGCCGAACTGGCTCAGGAGCTGCCGCACCCGCAGTTCGTACTGCCACAGGTGGTCCTGGTCCAGGTGCTCGGTCCACTGGGTGGAACTGTCCATGATCTGCTGGAAGATGCCTTTCTCCGGGTCGTGGGCGTACTCCTGCTCCAGGAAGGCAATGCGGATGTCCTTGAGGAACAGCACCTTTCCGCCGCTGTCGGAGGAATCCTTCCCGGCGAGGATTTTCAGCAGCGATGTCTTGCCCGTTCCGTTCGGGGCAATGAGCGCCACCTTGTCTCCCTCGTTGATGTTGAAGTCAATGTGTTCAAACAGCACCTTGGGGCCGTAACTCTTGGAAATATTTTCAATCTGAAGGTAACTCGGCATAACGGACGCAAAGATAGTGATTTTTTGCCCTTCTTCGTCATCCTTCGCGCACTGCACCGGGGGCGGGAGCTGGGGCCGTCTTCTACGTCCATCCGACCCCACTCCCGTCCCCGACGACCCACATTCCCAGACTTGATTGGGATTCTCTTGCCGCGTTGACAGGAAAACGGCATTCTGTGCATTCTGGCTGTCAATGTGGCAACGTTTTTGGCGTTTTTGCACGTTTTCTTTGCCGCGTTGACGTGAAATCGCCACTCTGTGCATTCTGGCTGTCAACGCGGTAAACTCGCTCCGTCCCGGTGGGCAGCGGCAGGGCCCCTGGGCCCTTTCCCGGAGCCCGGGGGCCCTGTCCGCAGCCGGCCCTCTTCGTTGTCGAGGGCCGGCGGTGCCCTGTGAACATACACACAACTAGCCGGCGCGGCGCGTATATCGCGCCGGCGATTCCCGTGGACACATTCGGACACGGATTTGCCCATTCTGGTGTCCGCGCGTAGTTAAAAACGCCGTCCGGACACCGATTAGTCATTCTGGTGTCCGCGCGTTGTGATTATGCACCGTGGCCGGGAGCTGGGGCCGTCTGGACACGAAGCCGCAGGCGCTCCTGACGCCGTGCCGCCCTTGGCGCCAACAATGTCCCTCACCGCGCGAGGACACCGGGGCACTCCGCAGCTAGACGCTCATCCCTCCGGTGGGAACTCACCCCAGTTGTCGCCATTCGCGCTGGCGCGCGAACCGGTCGTCCCGGCTACTCGCTCAATCCTGCGTCTTCTACGTCCATCCGACCCCACTCCCGTCCCCGTGCGCCCTGTGACCATTACCAAACTAGCCGGCGCGGGGCTTATATCGCGCCGGCGCGACGAGCGACTGACTTTGAAAGGGCATGGCGTAGTGTTTGGTTCATAGGGGGCTTTCACCAAACACTTACCCTACAATGAACTACGCTTACATTCGTGTCTCCACCGACAAACAGACGGTGGAGAACCAGCGCTATGAAATTGTGCGCTTCTGTAACACTCACAATCTTCGAATCGACATTTGGACGCAGGAAACCATTTCCGGCACCAAAGAGGTTCAGGAACGAAAACTGGGTCGCCTCCTTCAGAAACTGAAGCGGGGCGACCTGCTTGTCTGTGCCGAACTCTCCCGTCTGGGCAGAAACATGTTCATGGTCATGACCATCCTGAACGCCTGTATGCAGAAAGGCTGCAGAGTCTGGTCTGTTAAGGAAGGCTACCGCCTTGGGGACGACATCCAATCCAAGGTGCTGGCCTTCGCCTTTGGCATGGCGGCCGACATAGAACGGCAATTCATTTCAATCCGAACCAGGGAAGCCCTCGCACGTCGCAAAGCCGAAGGCATGAAGTTGGGAAGGCCGATGGGTTCTTCCTCAATTTTCGAAATGCTGGACCGGCGCGCACCGGAGATTCGCCAGTGGCTCCGGGAAGGCCGGTCGAAGGTTGAAATTGCCAAAACGCTGGGATGCAGCCGAAGCACTTTCTACCGCTGGATCAATTTGAACAAATTAACCATTAACCTTTAAATGCTATGACAGTAAAAGAAATTCTTCAGTCCGAAGAGAACATCACCGACACCGTTGTACTTCATTACGAAGGCATGTTCTGGAAAGCCTACGAACGCTCGGCCTATCTGTTTTGTACGCAAATCACCCCTTTTAAAGTAACCAAACGCTTTATTTCAAAACTGAACGGAACAGCCATTGTCTCCATTGGTTTCCCGGATACCGGTCTGCAGAAATACATGTCGAAGTACCGACTCATTCGCCGCGACGCCACCACGCTCACGTATGCGGGTTTTCGGACCTTGAATGAACAGGATTACCTGCTTTGGAAGGAAGGCCATAACGTGGCAGAAATCAAAATTCCGGCACTCCCCAAAACGCCGGAGAACCCCGAACCCCGTAAAGTCGACGTCCCTTATTACACGCTCCCGGTATACCGGAAGACACAGGAACTCTATCAGAAGATAACGGCCGATAAAGTCCTGGAATCCATCCCCAAAGCCACCAAGAAGCGTATGCTGGAACCAGCCATAAACGCCCTTTATGAGATTCTCATCGACATCTATGAAGTCCGCGAACTGGAACGGCAACTGGATAAAGGTGACAGCCCCCTCTCCAATGAACTGCACCGGGACGCCTGCCGCCTGCTGCTGGATGCAAGGCGGAAAGCGGCCCGTTGTATCGTTTCCTTCCGCCTGGTCTTCGAAACCAAGGTGGAGTCCCCGTATAAGTTACTCCTTGTTCCGCAGGACCTGTACGAAGAATACGCCGAGGCCCTGGTCTCCATCCATCACCAACTGAGCTACTGGTCCCGTAAACATGAACAGCTATGTCAATAACCTACGAAGAACTTTACAGTGACTTGTTCCAGGCCTACCTTGACACCCGTAAAACAAAGAAGAAGTCGGAGGCGCATATCGAGTTCTATGTAGACCTGGAGTTTAACCTGCACCAGATTTGTTCGGCCATCATGGCCCGGGAATATGATCCGGGCAGGGCCAAGCGCTTCCTTTGCGAGGACCCAGTCAAGCGCGAAGTCTTCTGCTCCAGTTTTGCGCACCGTGTGGTGTGCCGGCTTCTGTACAACTATCTGCGGCCCCTGCTGGAGCCCACCTTCATTCACGACAGCTATTCCTGCCAGGTAGGGAAGGGGACCCACGTGGGCCGGGAACGCTTTGTACATCATATTCGCTCCTGCTCAGGGAATTACACCCGCCGGGCCTTTGTCCTGAAGGGAGACTTGAGCGGCTATTTCATGTCCATTGACCGGAAGATTCTCCAGCAGATAGTAATGAAAACTGTGCGGAAGCGCCTTTCCTGCCGGGATACCCTGAACCGCCGTTTCAAGGACATCCTGGACATGGATCTCATCGAATACCTGGTGGCACTCGTCATCCTGCGGGACCCGCTGAAGAACTGCATTGTGATTGGCACGGAAGCCGACTTTGCCGACATCCCCCCGCAGAAGCTCCTGCAGAACGCCCCGCCAGGCGTTGGGCTGGCCATTGGCGACATCACCTCGCAGCTTTTCTCAAACGTATACATGAATGAGTTTGACCAATTTGCCAAGCGAGCCCTGCATTGCAAACACTACGGACGCTATGTAGACGACTTCTACGTGGTCTCCTGTGACAAGCATTTCCTCCAGCATGTGAAAGTCGCCATGGAAGCGTACCTGCGCCGTGAACTGCACCTGAAACTGAACATGCAGAAAACGAGAATCGTGAAGGCCGACTATGGCGTGGAATTCCTGGGCGCCGTGGTGCTGCCCTTCCGCGTCTATGCAAGCGAACGCACCGTGAAGCGCTTCTATGCCAAAGTGGCCGAACTGGAAAAGGCTTGTATGGCCGATGGCTTCCCGCGCCGCGGCGACCTCCCGCACATGCGCAGTGTGCTCAACTCCTACCTGGGTCACCTGCAGCACTTCAACTCCTACAACCTCGTGCGCCTGCGCCTGGCCAAATCTCCCTTGAACCGCTACTTTGCCTTCACTCCAGGCTACACCAAAGCCTCCTTCCTCCCCGACCCCCTTCTTCCTTCCTGAAACATTAAAGCGCTCCGATTGATTTCGGAGCGCTTTTCTTTTACTTCTTGAGTTTTTGGATTTCTTCTGGAGTTAATCCGGTTACCTCCATGATGAGATTGGGGTCCACACCCTTGGCAAGGAGCTGGGCCGCGACTTCGGCTTTTCCCTCGGCACGACCTTTGGCTTCGCCTTCGGCACGACCTCTGGCTTCGCCTTGCTTTACGGCATAGTCCGTTTGGGCGATGATGTCTAATTCGGTTCTCATATTCTGGTCGTAAAATTCTCTCG
>Ga0310786_10001916_pt1 | contig 32867 bp, 24 predicted proteins | sample AusTroGonzalo_MG_FD_203881 | JGI IMG/M metagenome (GOLD analysis project Ga0310786, IMG submission 203881) | Bovine rumen microbial communities from tropical cattle in Woodstock, Queensland, Australia - Gonzalo_03 (v2) (version 2) | ecosystem: Host-associated > Mammals > Digestive system >...
GTATGGAACCCCATCCTGGGTCGCGCCATGGAGCTCTCTTCGATGGGTATCCGCGTGGACAAGGAGTCTATGCTCCGTCAGCTGGAACTTTGCGGCAAGGAGGAGCGCAAGGAACTCTATTTCCATAAGAAGCTGCTGGCCGGCGAACTGCCCCTGTCAATTGGCGGCGGTATAGGTCAGTCGCGTCTTTGCATGCTGTTCCTTCAGAAGGCTCACATAGGTGAAATCCAGGCCAGCATCTGGCCCGACGACATGCGTGCCGCCTGCGCCAAAGCCGGCATTCAACTGATCTGATATGGACGTAAGGATAGACCAGAGTTGGAAGGAGCACCTCCAGACGGAGTTTGACAAGCCTTATTTCAAGACTCTGACAGACTTTGTCCGTCAGGAGTACGGCCATGCTACGGTATATCCTCCCGGAAAACTGATATTCAACGCCTTTGACCTGTGTCCGTTCGACAAGGTCAAGGTGGTCATTATAGGCCAGGACCCGTATCATGAGCCGGGTCAGGCTCACGGACTCTGTTTCTCGGTGCAGGACGGAACGCAGTTCCCGCCTTCGTTGAGGAACATTTTCAAGGAGATAAGCGATGATCTGGGCAAGCCCGTTCCCGCGAGCGGTGACCTAACCCGTTGGGCCCGTCAGGGAGTGCTCCTGCTGAACGCCACTCTGACTGTCCGCGCCGGTCAGGCAGGATCGCATCAGGGAAAGGGCTGGGAAGAGTTCACTGACGCTGTCATAAGGGAACTGAATGCTTCACGCGACGGCCTTGTATTCATCCTTTGGGGCAGTTACGCCAAAAAGAAAGGAGCTGTCATCGACCGCTCCCGCCACCTGGTCCTCTCATCGGCCCATCCGTCCCCCCTCTCAGCCTACAACGGCTTCTTTGGCAACCACCACTTCAGCCTAACTAACAAATGGCTCGCCGAACACGGGGAGTCTCCAATAAATTGGTAACGCAGGTTCAATAGTATTGGGGCGAACCCGGAGGGTGAGAGCGGTCCCGGAGGGCCGCCCGTTCACGGAGTGAACTAAAAAAAGGTTGATTGGACTGGGCGAAGCCCATGTCCTGAATCCCACGGGGTCATAAAAATAGGCGGTCGCCCAGCGATCGCCTATTTTTGTGACCCCGGTGGGATTCAAACCCACGACCTGCAGAACCGGAATCTGACGCTCTATTCAACTGAGCTACGGGGCCGTTGCGGACGCGAAGTTACACATTTAACCCGATTTATTTTCTTACTGAGTAAGAAAGGTTTATTTTTGCATGGTCAAATAAGTACTAATCATATAGATAATCCTTTTTAAATATGAGAAAAATAATCCTTACTCTCTTTGCTGCTTTTGTTGTTATCGCCATCCCGGCACAGGATAACATGGAAGCATTCCGCCACTTCTCTGTAGGAGCGGAGGTTGGCCTTCATGGTTTCGGTGTGGAGCTGGCTATGCCCGTTCAGAAGCACCTGGTATTGAAGGCCGGATATAACTGGGCACCCGCAGGTGACCTTCTCAGAACCGATCTGGTTTTGGATACAAAAGATCTCCGCGAGGCTCAGGAAAATTATACAGCTCTTACCACACAGGAGTTTGAGCATAAGTTCGGTGATGAGGCTATAATTGATGCCGGCGTGGGGCTTAACCTCAGCAATTTTAAGGCAATGATCAACTGGTATCCGTTTGCGTTAGGACGTTTTTATGTAGCAGGAGGTATTTATTACACTCCGTCATCCAAAAGGGATACTCCGTTCCTGAGTGTAAGCGGTAAAACCACCGAGAACGATTGGGCTGCATTGAAGGAATTGAATGAGAAGGATAAAACCAATCCTAATCACGAGTTAGCACTTGAGATAAGCGGTGAGAAATATCCCGTTATCGAGAAAGACGGCTGCGGATACATGCAGGCCGATTTCAGGATGGATCCCCTCAAGTATTATCTTGGCCTTGGTCTTGGCCGATGCGTCCCCAACGGCAGGGTAGGACTGCAGCTGGAGGTGGGGGCCATGATCTACCATAACTCTGTGCTCTACTGCCAGGACAAGGAGGTGGGCTCCATAACCGATGCCGCCGAGGGTCTTGACAACGACGCCAAGGAGATACTTGAATACGTTGACAAGTATCCCGTATATCCGCAGATAACCCTGCGTCTCAGTTTCCGTGCCCTTTAATCTTACAGAACTTATTAACCAAAAACTTACAAAAAACTTACAATGAAGAAGATTGTTGCACTTGCACTCGGTTCAATGCTGGCCTTCGCGGGAGTTCAAGCCCAGGAAGGTGCCGGTATACCCGATCTCAAAAGTCCTGACGGACGTCTCGTGGTCTCTTTCAACCTTACGGGGACAGAGAATCCCACCTATTCAGTCAAATACGACGGCAAGCAGATGCTTGAGGATTCGCCTATCGGCATCATGCTGGACATGGGTTCCAAACCCACACTTGAGGGACTTCCCCAGGGACGTGAGGCCGGCAACGGTGATTTTACAAAGAATCTTAGTCTTGTGGAATGCAAGACTGAGAGCGCTCAGGTGGATTACACCATGGACCGTATAAAAACCGCTCATGTCAGCCACGCATACAACGTTTCAGTGATTGAACTCAAGAATGCCGCAAACCAGAATATTGAATTTGAATTCCGTGTAAGCGACAATGATATAGCAATCCGCTACAACATACCCAAACCCCGTCAGCGCGCAAGCACCCGCGTTCTCTTTGAGAATACCGGATTCCGTTTCCCCGACGGCACCACCACATTCCTCACTCCGCAGAGTGACGCCATGATAGGCTGGCAGCGCAGTAAGCCCAGCTATGAGGAGGGTTACTCAAATGACGGCCAGATGAACGTACGTTCACAGTACGGCCACGGCTACACATTCCCCGGTCTGTTCCATGTAGGTGACAACGGTTGGGTATTGCTGTGCGAGACAGGCGTAAGCAGCAGTTACTGCGCATCACGTCTGGGTGACTGCAAGGACAACACCTATAAGGTGGAGTTTCCCATGCCGGATGAGAACAACGGCATCGGTACCGTATGCCCCGCATTCCGTCTTCCGGGCTCAACCCCCTGGCGCACCATCACCGTGGGTGCCGACCTTAAGCCTATCGTCGAGACAACCGTTATGTGGGACTATGTGGAGCCTCTCTACGAGCCCTCAAAGGAGTATCAGTACGGCCGCAGTACATGGAGCTGGATCGTATGGCAGGATGCATCATGCAACTGGGACGATCAGGTCAAGTTCATCGACCTGGCATCGGCCATGGGTTGGGAGTATATCCTGATTGATGCAGGCTGGGACGAGAACATAGGCTACGAGCGTATGGAAGAGCTCATCAAGTATGCCAACTCAAAGAACGTGGACGTATTCCTGTGGTACAGCTCAAGCGGCTACTGGAACGATATAGTACAGAGCCCCATCTGCAAGATGGACAACTCTATTATCCGCAAGAAGGAGATGGCATGGCTTGAGAAGGTGGGCTGCAAGGGAATCAAGGTCGATTTCTGGGGCGGCGATAAGCAGGAGACCATCCGTCTTTACGAAGAGGTCCTGTCCGATGCCAACGACCACGGAATCATGTGTATATTCCACGGCTGCACACTGCCCCGCGGCTGGGAGAGAATGTATCCCAACTACGTCGGTTCAGAGGCCGTGCTGGCATCCGAGAACATGTACTTCGGCCAGGGCTCATGTGATGAGGAGGCTTTCAAGGCCACACTGCATCCCTTTATCCGCAACACCGTGGGCTGCATGGAGTTCGGAGGCTGCTTCATGAACCGTATCCTCAACAAGCAGAACAGCGGTCGCGGATCACAGCTCAAGACCACTCCGATATTCCAGATAGCAACCGAGGTTGTTTTCCAGAACCCCATTCAGAATATAGCCATCTGCCCCAACAACCTGGAGGATGCTCCCCAGATTTGCATGGACTGGCTGCGTGACGCGCCCACCACATGGACCGAGACACGTTTCCTGGACGGCTATCCCGGCAAGTACGTCATCCTGGCCCGCAAGAGCACTGACGGACGCTGGTTCGTAGCCGGTCTGAACGCCACTAAGGAGGTTATCAAGTCAAAGGTTGACCTGTCGTTCCTGGGTGACGGTGACGTTCAGTTCTATACTGATGACAAGAAGACTCTGGAGCCTACTCTCAAGACTCTTAAGCTTAAGACCAAGAAGCCTTATCAGTTTGAGATGCAGCCCAGCGGAGCCACTATGATAATGAAGTGACTTTAAGAACGATATTTATGAAAAAGTTTTTTGGATTTACAGTTTGTTTGGCAATGTGCCTTATGACAGCGTCATGCGGCATATTCGGTATTGGAACAAAGAATGGCAGCGCATCTGTCAGCGGACAGGCATCGGGCGCAGCCCTGAAGAGTCTTTATTCCCAGTATCAGACCGATGGTCAGATTGATATCACCAATCTGAACAACATCATCATGCTTGCTCAGCTGAGCAACGGTATTCAGGGACTTAAGGATGTTGATGACAAGAGTGAATTCTACAATGAATTTGCTCAGGGTCTTATCCTTGGTTCAGACCGTCTTGTTACAAAGAATACTGCAAGTACGGTTACCAGTACCCTTCAGTCGCTGGCATCCGGTACGGATCTGTCAACAATAGCCGCAGCAGGTGTTCTTGCCGTGGCAGGTGCAGAACAGACCGGTGAGCAGACAACCCAGACTGCCAAGCAGACAGTCCAGGAAACTACCACCCAGGTTACCGCTGCCGCTCAGGAGACAGTCTCTGAGGCTGTCGAGATGATTGAGGACGCTACCGATGAGGTATCAAGCACAATCTCTTCGCTGACCAGCATTTTCGGCCTTCTGGGCAAGTGATTCATACTGACTCCGAAAGAGATTCGTATTGACTCCGAAGGAGTTAAGATAATGTAATAGTGGCGCGTAACGCGCCATTATTATTTTATTTTTACTACCTTTGCGGGCTGTATAATGAACATAATAAACATGGAATTAAGCGATCAGGAACAATTCAGGAGAGAGAGTTTGAAGGAGCTGCGTGCAATGGGTATAGATCCGTATCCCGCAGCAATGTATCCCACAAACGCTTTTGCCGCCGAGATAAAAGAGAATTTCAAGGATGAGGATGAGCCCCGCCAGGTATGCGTTGCCGGTCGTATGATGAGCCGCCGTATCATGGGTAAGGCATCGTTCATTGAGCTGATGGATTCGACAGGCCGTATCCAGGTCTACATCACCCGTGATGACATCTGCCCCGACGAGGAGGACAAGGAGATGTACAACAAGGTGTTCAAGAAACTCCTTGACATAGGTGATTTCATCGGCATCGAGGGTTTCGTATTCCGCACTCAGATGGGTGAGATTACCATCCACGCCAAGAAACTCACGGTCCTGAGCAAGTCACTGCGTCCGCTGCCTATCGTAAAGTACAAGGACGGCGTGGCATATGACAAGTTCGATGATCCCGACCTGCGTTACCGCATGCGTTACGTTGACCTGGTGGTTAACGAGGGCGTAAAGGAGACTTTCCTTAAGCGCACCAAGGTTATCCGTACCCTGCGTTCCGTTCTGGACGAGGCCGGTTACACCGAGGTCGAGACTCCCATACTGCAGTCCATCCCCGGAGGTGCAAGCGCACGTCCGTTCATCACACACCATAACACCCTTGACATAGACCTTTACTGCCGTATCGCTACAGAGCTCTATCTGAAGCGTCTTATCGTAGGCGGCTTTGAGGGTGTCTATGAGATCGGAAAGAACTTCCGTAACGAGGGTATGGACCGCACCCATAATCCAGAGTTCACCTGCATGGAGCTCTATGTAGCCTACAAGGACTACAACTGGATGATGGATTTCACTGAGAAACTGCTTGAAAAGATAGCAATAGCAACCAACGGCACCACCAAGGTTAAGGTTGGTGAGAACGAAGTTGATTTCAAGGCTCCCTACCGTCGTCTGCCTATCCTTGAGGCCATCAAGGAGAAGACCGGATATGACCTGGAGGGTATGACCGAGGAGCAGATGCGTGAGGTTGCAAAGAAGGTGGGCGTTGAGGTTACACCTTCAATGGGCAAGGGAAAGCTCATCGACGAGATATTCGGCGAGACCTGCGAGGGCACATTCATCCAGCCTACATTCATCACAGACTACCCGGTTGAGATGTCACCTCTTACCAAAATGCACCGCAGCAAGCCCGGTCTTACCGAGCGCTTTGAGCTGATGGTCAACGGCAAGGAGCTGGCCAACGCATACAGCGAGCTGAACGATCCCATCGATCAGTACGAGCGTTTCCAGGATCAGCTGCGTCTTAGCCAGAAGGGTGATGACGAGGCTATGTTCATTGATCAGGATTTTGTACGCGCATTGGAGTACGGAATGCCTCCCACAAGCGGTATCGGTATCGGCATAGACCGTCTGGTTATGCTCATGACCGGTCAGCAGGCTATCCAGGAGGTTCTGTTCTTCCCGCAGATGAAACCCGAAAGTAAGGATTAAAACAATTCTGTTATGGCAATTCCACAGGGAAAACTGGCAATAATGGGTGGCGGCAGCTGGGCAACGGCTATAGCCAAGATCCTGCTCTCCACCGAGGATTCCATAAACTGGTACATCCGTCGTGATGACCGCATAGAGGATTTCAAGCGTCTGGGTCACAACCCCGCATACCTTACAGGTGTGCAGTTTGACGTGAACCGCATAAACTTCTCGTCCGATATAAACAAGATCGTCGAGGAGTCCGATGTGCTGGTATTCGTAACTCCGTCACCTTACTTCAAGAGCCACATGAAAAAGCTCAAGGTGAAGCTCCGTGACAAGTTCGTGGTATCGGCCATCAAGGGTATCGTGCCCGATGACAACCTGCTCATGTCGGACTATTTCCACCGTTACTACGGAGTTCCCATGGAGAACATCGCAGTCGTGGCCGGTCCCTGCCATGCCGAGGAGGTTGCACTGGAGCGTCTCTCATACCTGACCGTAGGTTGCCAGGAACTTGAAAACGCACAGGATATAGCCCGCAAGCTGACAAACTCATACGTAAAGACATCGGTATCCGAGGATGTGGCAGGTATTGAGTTCAGTTCGGTACTGAAGAACGTATACGCCATAGCTGCAGGTATCTGCAGCGGACTCAAGTACGGTGACAACTTCCAGGCCGTGCTTATGTCAAACGCCATCCAGGAGATGAACAGTTTCCTGGCTACGGCACGTCCGATGCCCAACCGTGCAGTCAATGACTCTGTTTATCTGGGTGATCTGCTTGTAACCGGTTACTCAAACTTCAGCCGTAACCGCGTGTTCGGTACCATGGTTGGTAAGGGCTACTCGGTCAAGGCCGCACAGCTTGAGATGGAGATGATTGCCGAGGGTTACTACGGTACCAAGTGCATGAAGGAGATAAACGAGCATTACAGGGTAAACATGCCTATCCTGGATGCCATGTACAACATTCTGTACGAACATATTTCGCCGGTAATAGAGATCAAACTCCTTACCGACTCATTCAAATAATCAGGGACTATGATTAAGGTTGACATTTCACAGGTTCAGAATTTCGTATCGGCCAATGATGTAAAGTCACTTGAGCCGGAGGTAAGAGAAGCTATACTCAAACTTGAGAATGGTACAGGTGCCGGCAATGATTTCATCGGCTGGACTGACCTTGCTTCAAAGACAGACAAGAGTCTTCTGGATTCAATTGAGGAGACTGCACGCGTCCTGCGTGAAAACTGTGAAGTGGTGATTGTAGCCGGCATAGGCGGCAGTTACCTTGGCTCACGCGCCGTGATAGAGGCTCTGAGCAACAGCCTCTCACAGCTTATTCAGGATGGAAAGAACCCGCAGATACTGTTTGCCGGTCACAACATCAGTGAGGATTATCTCTTTGAGCTCACTGAATATCTCAAGACAAAGAAGTTCGGAATAATAAACATATCCAAGTCAGGTACAACCACCGAGACCGCCCTGGCATTCCGTCTGCTCAAGAAGCAGTGCGAGGATCAGCGCGGCAAGGAGATGGCCCGCAAGGTCATCGTAGCTATAACAGATGCCAAGCGCGGTGCCGCACGCGTATGTGCCGATAAGGAGGGATACCGCAGTTTCATCATCCCCGACAACGTGGGCGGCCGATTCTCGGTACTCACTCCGGTAGGCCTTCTGCCTATTGCTATTGCCGGATTCGATATCCGTCAGCTGGTAAAGGGTGCGGCCGATATGGAGGGCCGGACAACATCGGGCGTCAAGTTTGAGGATAATCCCTCTGCCGTATATGCAGCTGTCCGCAACGCCCTGTACCGCAGCGGCAAGAAGATTGAGATTCTGGTCAACTTCCAGCCCAAACTGCACTACCTGAGCGAGTGGTGGAAGCAGCTCTATGGAGAGTCCGAGGGTAAGGAGAACAAGGGTATATTCCCTGCATCGGTTGATTTCTCGACCGATCTGCACTCCATGGGACAGTGGATCCAGGAGGGTGAGCGTACCATATTCGAGACGGTGATATCGGTCGATAAGGTACAGCACTCGGTTCTGGTTCCGTCCGATGACGAGAACCTGGACGGCCTGAACTTCCTGGCCGGAAAGCACGTAGATCAGGTAAACAAGATGGCAGAGCTTGGTACACAGCTGGCACATGTTGACGGCGGCGTTCCCAATATCCGCATCACCGTTCCCGAGCTCAACGAATACTGGATAGGACAGCTTATCTATATGTTCGAGAAGGGCTGTGGCATAAGCGGCTACGTGCTGGGCGTTAATCCGTTCAACCAGCCCGGTGTAGAGGCTTACAAGAAGAACATGTTCGCACTTCTGGGCAAACCCGGATATGAGGAGGAGTCAAAGAAGATTCTCTCCAGAATAAACAAATAATACCGCACAAACAGATAATGTCTTTCTCACTAAAGAATAAAAGCGCCATCCTGTTTGACATGGATGGCGTTTTGTATGACTCAATGCCAAATCACTCCATGGCCTGGAGCCAGGCAATGGAGCGTTACGGTATGCATATGACGCCTCACGATGTATATCTTAACGAAGGTGCTACGGGACATGACACCGTGGTTCGCATCAGCCTTCGCGACCGTGGTTACGAGGCGTCGGAGCAGGAGATTGACGATATTTACGGATACAAGGCGCAGCTGTTCCGTTCCATGCCCGAGGCGCGCGTTATGCCGGGTTCTCAGGAGGTGTTCCGCAAGGCCAAGGCATTGGGACTCAAGATTCTTATCGTGACCGGTTCGGGACAGAAGAACCTGATAGAGCGCGTACAGAGGGATTATGAGGGTTACATAACCCGTGACCGCATGGTGACTGCCTTTGAGGTAAAGCGAGGCAAGCCTTATCCCGATCCCTACCTGAAGGGACTGGCCATAGCCGGCGTACCGGCAAGTGAAGCTGTGGTGGTTGAGAACGCGCCGCTTGGAATACGTGCCGCCGTAGCTGCCGGGATAGATACCATAGCAGTCAATACAGGCCCGCTTGAGGATGAGATCCTGCTGGCCGAAAAACCCGCACTGCTGCTTCACTCCATGCAGGAGCTGGCAGACAATCTGGAAAAATTATTTGCTTGAGAGGTACTGGTCCAGAAGAACCAGTGCTGTGAGTGATTCCACAACCGGAACCGCACGGGGAACTACGCACGGATCGTGACGTCCCTTGGCTGCGATTGTGGTCTCGCGTCCGTCACGTGTCACGGTGTTCTGCTCCTGACCGATGGTGGGGGTAGGCTTGAACGCCACGCGGAACCTGATGGGCTGGCCGTTGCTTATACCGCCCTGGATGCCGCCGCTGTGGTTGGTAAGTGTGGTAATCTTGCCGTCTTCCATCCGGAAAGCATCGTTGTGCTGTGAGCCCAGTTGTGAGGCTGACAGGAAACCGTCGCCGTATTCAAAACCCTTGCAGGCGTTGATACCCAGCATGGCCTTGGCAAGTGACGCCTCCAGCTTGTCAAATACGGGATTGCCTATGCCTGCAGGCAGACCGTTTACGATGCAAGTCACGCAACCGCCCGTTGAATCCTGCTCCTTGCGCAGGCCCTGGATATATTCCTCCATTTTGACGGCCAATTCCTGATCGGGGCACCTTACGGGATTGCTCTCGGTCATGGTTGCGGTATAGTACATATCCTTTGAGGGGTCTGTGGAGTAGGGACCTATCTGTGAGGTGAAGGCCTTTATCTCAAGACCGGGCAGAAGTTTGCGGAATGCAAGTGATGCCAATGCTCCTGCCACGCAGATGGGGGCTGTTACGCGGGCCGATGAACGTCCGCCGCCGCGCCAGTCGCGGATGCCGTAACGCTGCTCCCACGCATAATCTGCGTGCGAAGGGCGGAAAAGGTCCTTAAGCTCATCGTAGTCCGATGAGTGCTGATCGGTATTTCTTATGATAAATGCAATGGGCGCTCCTGTGCTGACTCCGTCAAGAAGTCCTGACAGGAATTCAACCTCATCCTTTTCCTGACGGCCGGTAGTCACGGTGCTCTGTCCGGGACGGCGGCGCTGCATGCACGCGCGTACATATTCAGAATCGACTGTGATTCCCGAGGGAAATCCGTCAAGCACACCACCTATGGCGGGGCCGTGGCTCTCGCCGAACGTGGTCAAGGTAAGGTTTTGGCCCAGAGTATTCATATCATTTATTTTTTGCAGTCGCCGTCGCAGTTGCAGTCACCGCCATTGCAGTCACCGCCGTTGCAATTGCCGCCGCAACCCTTGCATTTGGGATGCAGGATGGCGTCAATCTCCTCCTGTGTGGCGGGACGTGACTCAAGGATGACACCCTTGAAGGTGAGGTTCTCACCGGCCAGGGGGTGGTTCAGGTCAACTGTGACCTTATCGTCTGTGATATTTGTTACGGTAGCGTTGAATGTCTGCTGACCATCACTCAGGGGGATGATTGCACCCACCTTTACGTGCTCGCTGTCAAACACGCCGTCGCGCAGGAATATGCCTTTGTCCAGGTCAAGTACGTTCTCCTTGCTGTATTCGCCGTATGCCTTGTCCGATGGGATCTCGAACTCGAATGAGTCACCTACGTTGAGAGAACCTACGTTGCTCTCAAAAAGATCCAAGGCGTAACCTATTCCGGTAATGAACTTGAAAGGTCTCTCACGGGTAGCGCTCTCGTACTTGTACAACTGACCGTCTGCGTCTTTCAGCATCAGATCATAAGTAAGGCTGATATATTTCTTCTCCATTTCTAAAAATTTGCTGCAAAGGTAGTAAAATTACTTCAGATTCTTGAGGGGTACGGCCGAGCAGGCGTTGGGCGCGTCGTTGCGGGTTATCAGTGATACTGTGGGTGCAAGGACGCTGATTGAGATCGGCTCGTGGTTGACCTCGGCGCGGATACCGTTGCCGTACAGGATGAAGGGAACCGGTTTTGCCACAGGCTTGCGGTAAATGACCGTTCCGGCTTTCTCGTCCGAAATGCCCCAACCGGGTATGGCGTCAATTATGATGTCGCCCGACCAAGAGGCGTTCAGGCCGTTACGCTTGCGTACCGCCTCCATATCGGGAACGGTCGACATAAGGTCGCGCAAAAGCAGGACGCTGCGTATTCCCGTAACCTGTACAAGCAGGTCAACGCAACTCTCAAGTACCTCGTGAAGGGCAAGTCCCTTGTCCTCAATAAGGTCGTGATCCAGATAGATATGGTTATGATAGAAAGTCTTTACCCAGGTGCCGCTTCCGTATTTTGCCGACAGGTAGAGGCTGAGCAGCGCAGTGGAGCGTTCCATACTCACCTGACCGGTGGGAATGCGGGTGCCGCCCAACTCGGGAGTGGCATTCTCGACATATCCGGTCGATGTCAGGAAGAAAAGCACGTTGTCAAGACCTATCTTGGATGTGATGGTGCTTATGAGCTGCTCAATTGTCTGGTCCAGACGGACGTAGATATCCTGCTGCTCAAGTGACCAGACGGTATTGGGGGTGTGACGGAAATTGCCTGCGTAGTATGTCAGGGTAAGCAGATCGGGGGTGTCGTCATCGCCAAGCTCCATTTCATCGATCGATGCCAGAGCCATCTCGGTTACCTTGTCGTTCGCGAAGGGGGTGGTGAGATAGTCGCTTATCTCACCCTTTCGGAGAACATAGAAAAAAGGGCGAAAACGATCGTGGTCAGATACCGGTATGTAGGAACTTGTGGGAAGCGTGGGCCTCCAGTCTTTCAGAAACCAGGTGCTGTCGTTACGGGCATCGACCCATTTGGGCAGGGAACCATAGTAGTCCGATGAGCTCCATCGGCCGTCTTCGGTGTTCATCCACATGACCAGGTCGGGATCGTGTCCGCCGGCCAGTATGGCTGCATCCCTTTCGATGGCTATGGAGCAGACTTTGGAACGGCTGCCGGAACCCAGTTTCATCTCGTCGGCCAGGTTGGTGGCCATGAGTTTGCGGGGTGATGATTTGTCAATGGTGTTTATGCCCTTGCAGTTGCTGTCGTCGACCGGAGGGGCGGGCATCAGGGTCTTGGGGTTCATCCAGCGGTTTGCCACGATTCCGTGTTGGAAAGGTGACGCCCCGGTATGAATGGAGGCCACGGCCGATGCGCGGTCCATGTCGTCATAGTCAAAGGTGGCGTTGGTGCGGTTGTATCCGTCGGTCCAGAGGCGTTTCAGGCCACCGTTTCCCATTATGGGCATGAGTTTCTCAAGGCACTCCTCGTCAAGCTGGTCAACCACTATGCCTACCACCAGTTTGGGGCTGTTTTCGGGCTTGGCCTGAAGCGTGGCAGACAAAGATAGTGCTGCTATCAGCGCCAGGGGAAACCGGCCGTTGATGTGTGTGGTTGAGGGGGACTGTCGACGGAGTCCGGCTGACAACTGGAATATCGCAGTACTCAAGGCTCTGAATGCGAATGTGCCTATAAGGATCATGACTGCGGGCTCTATCACCTGCGGTATGGCGGGCGAGAAGAGCAGGAATGCAATGTTTATGACCGCCTCCATTATTATGAATATCGATACCTTGCCGTGACGGCTCTTATGGATAAAGAACGGTATGAATACAAGGGGCAGCGGATTGAGGCATATCACAAGCCAGTTGGAGTCAAGAGTGGGGTGCTCGGAGAAGAAATACATCAGCGCGATGATTATTCCTCCAAGTCCCTGGATTCCGAACAGGATTGTGTCAACTACCCAAAAGGCCCGGTTCTTGTACCATCCTATCAGGGTAACGAACAGTACCAGCATGAATACTATCCACATAACCTGGATGGGGGTGAGCAGCGGCTTTCCGAAATCCACTCCATGGTCGGGATTGACTAGCCTCAGGGTGGGGAGCACCAGGGGCCTCTGCACTCCGGCGGTGTCGGTAATTACCGCCGTGCCTGCAAGCTCCTTAAGATAAAGAGGTGCGAACGCCTCCTGACGATATCCGGTGGGAAGGTCGCCTTCGGCACCTATGATCAGGTCAACGGCAAACTCGCTCCAGGGGCGTACCTTGGTGTGGGCTGTAAGTATGTCGCGGAAAGTCTGTGTGGTGTCGGAACTGTAGGTTACGGTACCGTTTATACACTCCTCGATCTTGTCAAGAGCCATGGTGGCGCAGTTGTTGAAGAGGAAATTATAGCGGTAAACCCTGTTCTCGACACGGCTGTTCTCAATCAGGAGCTCATAAAGCCTGCGTGCCTCCTGACGGGTCAGGTTCAGCGGCTGGGCGAACACCTCCGATCCGCGCTCGCTGTATTCGCGCAGGAACGAACGCAGGCGTGTGTAGCCGAGTATGTAATCGGTCTGACCCAGGGTGAAACGCCATACGAAATTGGGAGTGTTGAAATCAAAAAGGCCGTAGTTGAATACCGCGTCGGTACCGTTTCCGGCATCCTCTATCCAGATGGCCGTGTGGCCGTACAGCTCATAGATGGCTTTGCCGGGCTCACAGGTAAGAAGGTATGCGTTTATGCTGTCACTCTGTGCCTTGGCTCCGGGAACAAGGAACATGAAGGCGGCCAGAATGGAGAGTAGTTTCTTATGCATGTCTATAATATTATGGCGCAAAGTTAGTATTTTTGCGGTCATTATGATACTATTGGCCGATTTTGGAAATACAAGGGTAAAAGCCGCTGTCCTTGAGAACGGTACTCTCCGTCATGTGGATGACATGATGAAGGCCGATGTGGACGGAGGCATGTGGTGTTCGGTGCATCCCCTTGATCCCAAGGTTACGGAGTGGATGAAGGCCCATGGCATGAAACAGCTTACGGCCGATACCCCCATCCCGATAAAGAACGCATACTCATCGCCCGGGACACTGGGTATGGACCGCCTGGCCGCTGCCGTGGGGGCATGGTCCATGAAACCCGGTCACGACCTGCTTGTGGTCGATGCCGGAACAGCGGTTACGTATGATTTCGTATCGGCCGACGGCGTATATAAGGGAGGTAACATAGCTCCGGGTATTGAGCTGAGACTGAAATCATTACATGACCATACCGGTTCCCTGCCACTGGTTACGGCCCAAGGTGAACTACACATGTTTGGCCGCGATACCGAAACGGCAATACGCAGCGGTGTCATCGGCGGCATCCGCAAGGAACTTGAAGGTTACATAAACGAATTATCCTCCATATATCCCTCTGTTTTGGTTTTTTTAACCGGAGGCGATGCCGAATTCTTTGATATAAAAGCCAAAAGCACTACTTTTGCAGTTCCGGATCTGGTTCTTCGCGGACTGGCCCGGATTTCTGAGTTCAATGAGAAGGTTATTTGAGAACATAACGGCCGTTTTGGTTTTCTCTTTGTTGTGCCTGCCGTTTGTACCGGCTAAGGCCCAAACCGGTGTCAATTCACCGTATTCAAGATATGGGATGGGTCTGTTGTCGGACCAGTCATCGGGTATAACCAAGGCTATGGGCGGCATCGGAGCAGGTTTCCGTTATCCAAACACCCTGAACCTGAAGAACCCCGCTTCATACTCGACTGTCGATACCCTCACTTTCATTGCCGACCTGGGATTCACTCTCCAGAACGGAAACTTCAATGAGAACGGAGTCAGCGTGAACGCCCGCAACGCCTTCATAGATCACATGACAATGCAGTTCAGGTTATTTCCTAAAGTGGGAATGACCGTAGGCTTCATGCCTTTCTCGAACGTGGGTTACGGCTTCTCAAAGACACAGCCGGTTCGTCGTGACGAGGACGGTGAAATTACATCTACCATAACCAACTCGGGTACCGGAGGCGTCCGTCAGTTCCTGGGCGGTCTGGGATGGAGACCCACCAAGTGGTTGTCAGTAGGTGCCAACGCTTCATATCTGAACGGTGACATTACCCATTATATCAGCAACACCTACTCATCGTCCGAGGTCCAGTCTCGTGAAAAGACATACAATGCCGAGATGTCGGCTTTCAAATATGATTTCGGTATCCAGGGAACCATGACCATGGGTGAAAGGAAACTGGTTCTTGGCGCCACTTTCGCTCCCGCACAGACACTCAAGAGCGAGACATTCGTGACCGACGCCCATTCGGTAACTGATACCACGGTCATAGCCGATGCGTTCTCGCTGCCTGAGATGATGTCGGCCGGCTTTACATACCAGTGGGAGAAAGGCATAATAGGTGCCGATGTGTCATATCAGACATGGTCCAAGGCCAGATTCTTTGGTGAAAAGACCGGCAGTGACAGGATATCGGCCTCTTTGGGATACATGCACAGACCGGATGAGTTGAACCGTAACCTGCTTAAACGTACTTCGTACCAGATAGGAGCCAACTTCTCCCAGTCTTATTTTAAAGTAGGTAACAGCAACGGACCTATGGAGTTCGGAGTGAGCGCAGGTTTTTCCATGCCCTTCAATACTTCATACAACAGCATGTCATATTTTCATGTCTCGGGCGAGTTCGTCAGGGTACAGCCAATGACCAAGGGAATGATCGCCGAGAACTACATCAGGATCAATATCGGAGTGACGTTCATGGAGCGTTGGTTCATGAAACTGATGGTTGACTGACAACGGATGAATTTAACTATTGTATATCTTTGCATATCTTATTATTGAGAATTCTAAACTAAACGATATGAAAAAATTTGGATTGATTGCCTTGGCACTTGTAACAGTAACAGGTGTTTACGCACAGAAAGGCGTAGAAGACGGTTCTCGCTATGGACACGGACAGGATAGTATCAATACTTTAAAGAACATCAGTATCTATACCGAGTTCATTAAGACCAACAACTACAAGGAAGCATACGAGTCAGGTTGGAAGGAGGTATTCCACGATGCACCTCTAGCTTCTGTAAATACCTATACTTATGGTATCAGAATCCTTCAGAACCTCTACAACGAAGCAAAGAAGGAGAAAAATACCGAGCTCATGACTCAGTATTCAAACGAGCTCTTCGAGGTATTCGAGCAGCGCCTCAAGTATCTGGACCAGCTTAACGCAATGGCCAAGAACAAGGTAACCGAGGCCGAGATTTATGGTCAGTACGGTCATGCCTACAGGTCTTACAACCCCAAAGTTTCAGTAAGCAAGGCATACGAGCTTCTGCGTAAGGCTGTTGACCTTGGTAAGGGTACAACCCAGTACTACGTGCTTGATGACCTGATGGCGGTTTCATCGACCCGTTACTCAAACAAGAAGGATAACGAGGAGTACCGTGAGGCTCTGATCCAGGACTATCTGGATTGCGCAAGCTACATTGACGAGTTCATTGCAGTTCAGACCGATGAGAAGATCATTGAGAACGCAACCAAGGTTAAGGAGAACATCGACGGTCACTTTGTAAAGAGCGGCGCCGCTGACTGCGAGTCACTGCAGAACATTTACGGTCCCAAGATCGAGGACAACAAGGACAATCTTGAGTATCTGACCAAGGTCGTAAGACTTATGACCATATTCGAGTGCCAGTCAAGTGACGCTTACTTCACTGCTGCCGAGTATGCTCACCAGATATCTCCGTCATACAACACCGCCAAGGCTCTTGGTAAGCTCTATATCAAGCAGCGTGAGGATTATGACAAGGCTCTTGAGTTCTACAACCAGGCTATCGAGCTGACTGACAACAAGAGTGAAGCCGGTGATACATATTATCAGATGGCAAGCCTGTACTACACAAAGTCAAACTATGACCGTAGCCGTGCAGCACTGCAGAAGTGTCTTGCAAACACCCCCAACAAGGGTGACGCCTACATTCTGATGGCAATGCTTTACGCTCAGAAGACCGACTGGTCAAGCGAGGCAGCTCTGAACCGTTGCGCTTACTTTGCAGTAATCGACAAGCTGGAGCAGGCCAAGAAGGTTGACTCATCAGTAGTAGCCAAGGCCAACGACCTTATCAGTCAGTACAAGAAGCAGTGCCCGCAGCCCGATGACCTGTTCATGCTTGGTTACAAGGTCGGTGATCAGATTGAAATCAAGGGCTGGATCAACGAGACTACCACTATCAGATAAATGATACATACCACCGGTCCGGAACCGATGATAAAAAGAACGTACCTGGCAACCGTCATACTGGCGGTTGTCTCGTCGTTTTTCTGCCTCTCCTGCTCAAACAAGGACAAGCAGTTGGGACCGGCGGTGACCAGTCGTGACTCGACATCGGTCATAACCACCCGTGGGGTGGATATGCTGATATCCGAGAACGGCATGATACGCTATCATGTGATAGCCGAGGAGTGGAAGATATTCGACAAGATGGATCCTCCGTTCTACAGCATGGAGCAGGGGGTGACGCTTGAGATTCTGGACTCTCTTATGCGTGTTGAGTCAAATCTTGTGGCCGACACCGCATACTACCTGATAGATGACGAGATATGGCATCTTATCAGTAATGTCCATGCCGAGAATATCAACAACGAGGAGTTCGATACCCCCGAGCTGTTCGTGAACAACCGCAACAACAGGATGTACTCGGACAGCGTCATACATATCAAGCAGGCCAGACAGATACTGGTGGGCCACGGTTTTGATTCAAACAGCAATCTGACCGAATACACCATCCGCAAGACTGAGGGCATATTCCCCATTACCGAGACCAAATGAGCCACACTCTCATCATAATGCTTGTGGCGCTGTTCTTCTCGGCGCTCTTCTCGGGACTGGAGATTGCTTTCGTATCGGCCGACAGGCTTCGGTTCGAGATGGATGTGGAACGACACACTTTCAGTTCCCGTCTGCTTGAAAGGTTCTTCCGCAATCCCAACATCTACATCTCGACCATGCTGGTGGGCAACAATATCGCGCTGGTTCTGTACAGTACGATGATGGCTCATCTGATCGAGATGCTTCTGCCTGACGGAATCATTGCCAACGAGTTCCTGCTTATAGTGATTGAGACGCTGGTGTCGACCGCCATCGTCATTGTGGTGGGCGAGTTCGTTCCCAAGACCATATTCCGTTTCAATCCCAACGGCAAGCTGAATTTCCTGGCATTCCCCATCTACCTGATTTACATAATCCTCTATCCCATATCGCTGTTTACCACCTGGCTGTCAAGGATGCTGCTCAGGATGCTGGGAGTGCGCATTGACAAGGAGAATACGGCCAAGGCATTCTCTAAGGTCGATCTGGACTACTTCGTACAGTCAGCCCTGGCCGGCAAGGAGGAGGACAGCCAACCCGACCAGGAGGTGCGTATTTTCCAGAACGTGCTTGATTTCTCGAATGTCAAGACCCGCGACTGCATGGTTCCGCGTAACGAGATATGCGCAGTCGAGAAGGGAGTGTCCTGGAACGCGCTGAGGGAGAGGTTCATTGAGACCGGTTATTCCAAGATCCTGGTCTATGACGAGGATATGGACCATATCATAGGCTACATACACTCGTCGGAGCTGTTCAGACACAAGAATGACTGGCACGAGCACATTCAGATGGTGCCGTTCGTACCCGAAACGCTCGCAGCCCAGAAACTGATGAAGCAGCTTATGGCCCGCAAGAAGAGCCTGGCCGTGGTGGTCGATGAGTTTGGAGGCACATCGGGAATAGTATCGCTCGAGGATATCATCGAGGAGATACTGGGCGAGATTGAGGATGAACACGATGTCCAGAATCTCATAGCCAAGAAGACCGATGACGGATATCTGCTTTCGGGACGTATGGAGATAGACCGCGTCAACTCCATGTTCGGACTGGATATACCCGAGTCCGATGAGTACATGACCGTGGGCGGTCTGATACTGACCATGACCAAGGGATTTCCAAAGGTCAACGAGAAGGTGAACGTGGGCGACTATTCATTCCGGATACTCAAACGCGGCGAAACCAAGATTGAGCTGGTGGAACTAACGTTAAATAAATAAGCGTATATTGGTGTTTTAGAACATTTTTTAGTAATTTTGTGCGCTTTTACCCGCGATAGCGGCTTTTGACAGGCAAATACGAATAAAAACAACAATAAAAATGGCAACATTACAGAAAATCAGAAGCAAAGGACCACTGCTTCTTATCGTTATCGGTCTTGCTATGCTCGCCTTCATTCTCGGTGACGCATGGAAGATCATCCGTCCCAACCAGGGAATCCAGTATGTAGGCACCATCGCCGGTGAGGATATCACAGCTATGGATTTCCAGGATGAACTTGAGGTTTATACCGACGTAGTAAAGTTCGCAAACCAGATTCAGGACTTCACCGAGGAGGAGCAGAACTCATTTAAGGATGAGGTTTGGGCTACCATGGTTCGCAACCGTATCCTCGAGAACGAGGCCAAAGCTATCGGCCTGACAGTTACTGATGCCGAGGTTAGGGACGTCATAGAGCGTGGTAACAACCAGATGCTTGCCAGAACCCCGTTCAGCAATGAAAACGGCACCTTTGATGCCGATGTTCTCAAGAACTTCCTTGCTTTCTACAACGAGATTGACCCCGAGACAGTATCAGCTCAGGAGTATGACTACTACAGAAGCATGTACAACTACTGGCTCTTCATTGAGAAGAACATTAAGAGTGACCTTCTTTATTCTAAGTATACCGCTCTGGTAAACGGTGCTATCGTCTGCAACCCCATTGCAGCCGAGGATGCATTCAAGAACCGTATCATGAGAGCCGATGTCCTGATGGCCATGCTGCCCTATTCTTCAATGGACGATTCAGAGGCAAAGGTTACCACAGCTGACGTAAAGAGCGTTTACAATGAGCTTAAGCCCGCTCTCTACAACTATTCAGAGAGCCGCGATATCGTTTACATCGACTATGAGATCCTTCCCACAGACGCTGACCGCGCCGCTCTGCTTACCGAGGTTAACGAGATTGTTGACCAGCTGGAGGCTGAGGTTGATGACTACACATCATTCCTGCGTCGCGCCGGTTCTGTAGTGTCATTCAGCGAGGTTGCACGTTCAGCAAAGAACCTGCCCGAGGATGTCGCTGCAAGACTTGACTCTGTAAAGGTAGGCGGTGTGTTCGGTCCTTACTACAATGCGGATGACGATACTTACAACGCATTCAAGTATATCTCAAGTGCCAACGGTTACGATTCAATCCAGTATGCCATGATTCAGGTGGTTATGGAGGATGAGGCTGCCGCCGACAAGCGTGCCGACAGCATCGTTACCGCAGCAAGCAAGAGAGGTGCTGATTTTGCTGCCATCGCTCAGAACTACGGTCAGGCTGCTCCCGAGCAGTGGCTTGCAGCCGATTCATATGAGCCCGCAGTCATCACAGGTGACAATGCTCTGTTCGTAAATACCATGAACGGTATGAAGAAGGGTGAGATTCAGAAGGTCAAGATCTCAGGCGGTATACTGGTGATCAAGGTTATTGATCAGAAGACTCCTCTTACCAAGTACAACCTTGCAGTCGTAAAGCGTCCCGTTGAGTTCAGCGAGGAGACAAGCAATGCTGCTTACAACAAGCTTAACGCTTTCCTGTCACAGAACACCACAGTTGAGGATCTGAGAAACAACGCTGAGGATTCAGACTTCAGCCTGCTCTACTATCCGAACTTCCAGAACTACAGTCATTCAATCGGTGGCGTAGCCAAGTCACGTGAGGCTCTCCGTTGGGTATTCGGTGCCCAGGAGGGTGAGGTTTCACGTCTGTATGAGGTAGGTAACTCCAATGATCATCTGCTTGCAGTAGGTGTTGAGAAGATTCATCCGCGTGGCACAAGCAGCCTTGCCGATGCTACCTCTTCACTCACACTCAAAGCTCTCAACAACAAGAAGTTCGAGGTGCTCAAGGGTAAGCTTGCCGGAAAGAGCCTCGAGGAGGTTATGGCAATGGACGGCGTCCTGATTGATACCATCAAGTTCGTGAACTTTAACAACGACGCCTTCATTTCAGCTATCTATTCAAACGAGCCTACTGTAGGTCCCAGCGTATTCAATCTGCAGGAGAACGAGCTTACCGTTCCTATGAAGGGTAACGGTTGCGCATACGTTGCCCAGAAGATTTCACCTGACTCATATTCAGCTGAGTTTGATGACAAGTCTGAGGAGCTGCGTACACGTTCAATGGCATCGAGCCGTATCATAAACAACCTCATTGAGGAGCTTTACTATCAGGCTAAGGTCGTTGACAACCGCTACAAGATTTTCTAATCAACGATAGCATAAAAAAGAAATCCCTCGGAACATTCCGAGGGATTTCTTTTTGTCTTTATCCGACTGATCAATTGTTCTCGGGACGGAGCTTGCGGACAACTGCACCGGTCTGCCACATCTCGCTGTCGCGCAGGGCAGCCAGCTCTTTCTCAAGACCCTCACGATAGCCGGGCTTTGAGTTGCTGTCGATAGAGATCTGAGCCTCGTTACCGCACTTTACGCTGGCATAGAGCTTCTGAACAACGGGCTTGATTGCATCGTGGAACGGTCCCATCCAGTCAAGAGCACCGCGCTGTGCAGTGGTTGAGCAGTTGGCGTACATCCAGTCCATACCCTTCTGAGCGAACAGAGGCATGAGTGACTGAGTGAGCTCCTCAACTGTCTCGTTGAATGCCTCTGAGGGAGTGTGGCCGTTCTCACGGAGAACCTCATACTGAGCCAGCAGCAGACCCTGGATGGCACCCATCAGTGAGCCGCGCTCACCGGTAAGATCGGATGTGGCCTCGCGGATGAATGTGGTCTCGAACAGGTAACCTGAACCGATACCGATACCGAAAGCCAGAACCTTATCCAGTGCATGACCAGATGCATCCTGATATACAGCGTATGAGCTGTTCAGACCGCGACCCTCGAGGAACATGGTACGGAGTGATGTACCAGAACCCTTGGGAGCAACCATGATAACATCGATATCCTTGGGAGGAACAACGCCTGTGCGGTCGTTCCAGGTTATAGCGAATCCGTGTGAGAAGTAAAGAGTTTTGCCTGCGGTCAGGTAAGGCTTGATGTTGGGCCACTGCTGCATCTGAGCTGCGTCAGAGAGAAGCATGCAGATGATGGTACCCTTCTGGGCGGCCTCCTCGATTGAGAACAGTGTCTTGCCGGGAACCCAACCGTCGGCAACAGCCTTCTCATAGGTCTTTCCCTGACGCTGGCCAACGATTACGTTGAAACCGTTGTCGCGAAGGTTGCAAGCCTGTCCAGGACCCTGAACACCGTAACCGATAACTGCGATTGTCTCATTCTTGAGTATCTCGCGGGCTTTCTCCAGCGGGAACTCCTCACGTGTCATTACCTCTTCAATGACACCTCCGAAATTCATTTTCATAGTTTTGTTAGTTATGTTAGTTAAATACTCGTTTACTTCTTGCCGTATCTGGCTTCCATCTTGTCCAGATATTCGTTCACATGCTCTATGCGGGCACGGGTAATGGCTATTCGGCCGGAACTTACGAACTGGAGCATGCCGCCCTGGGCGGAGAGCTCACGGTTCAGGGCTGTGATATCCTCGGTACGTCCGGTCTTCTCAATTACCGAGAAGGTTGAGTTTACCTCAATCAGTTTGGCGCCGTAACGGCGTATGATTTTGGACATCTCGGGATTCTCGGTAAGCACACTGGTGATGACCTTGTACAGGGCCACCTCCTGCATGAATATCTCATCGTCGGTAAAGTACTGGCACTGCAGCACGTCGACCTTCTTTTCAATCTGGTCCACGATTTTGACTATCGTCTCGGCATCGGCCATCGCGGTGATGGTGTAGCGGTGAACGCCGGGTATCGAAGAGGCCGATACGTTCAGACTCTCGATGTTTACCTGACGGCGTGTGAACACTGCTGTAACCTGATTCAGGATACCGGCGATGTTCTCTGAATGAACAATCAGTGTGTATAGTTTCTTCTCGTTCTCCATATTGCTCAATCAATTGAAAAGATCATTTCGTCAACCGAATTGCCCGGCTTGATCATAGGCATGACATTCTCCTCTTCCTGTACGGCTGCTTCAAGCAGGAACGGGCCCTTGGTGCTGACCATCTGCTTTACTGCATCGGCCAACTGCTTGCGGTCCGTTACCAGCAGGTAGGGGATGTTGTATGCTGCGGCAATCCTGCTGTAGTCGGGGTTCATCATGTGGGTGCATGAGTATCGGCCCTGGAACATCATCTGCTGCCACTGACGTACATTGCCCAGATAGGTATTGTTCATCAGTATCATCTTGACGGGTGCCTGGTTCTCCATGATGGTGCCCAGTTCCTGGATGTTCATCTGGAAACCTCCGTCACCGAAGAATGCCAATATCATGCGCTCGGGGGCTCCGAATGTGGCGCCGATGGCTGCCGGCATGCAGAATCCCATGGTTCCCAGTCCGCCTGATGTCACTATGCTGCGCGGTGAGCGGTACTTGAAGTAACGTGATGCGAACATCTGGTTCAGACCTACATCAGTTACAAGAACAGAATTTGCGGGAGACTGACGGCTTACCTCGGTTACGACCTCACCCATCTTGAGCGGGCCCTCCTTGGGATTTATGGCTATATCTATAACCTTATCATATTCCTCCTTGTCAAGTGGCTTGAAACTCTCAATCCACTCCTTGTGATCGGCCTTGTCCATGCGCTCGGTAATGAGCTGCAGGGTCTGGCGGCAGTCGCCCAGTACGGTTACATCGGGCTTAACGTTCTTGCCGAACTCAGACTTGTCAATGTCCAGGTGAATGATCTTGGCCTGCTTGGCGTATGTGCTGAGCGTGCCTGTCACGCGGTCGTCAAAACGCATGCCGACTGCAATCAGGACATCGCATTGGTTGGTCTTTACGTTGGGTGCCAGGTTGCCGTGCATTCCGAGCATACCCATGTTGAGCGGGTGGTCCGACGGCAGGGCGGCAAGTCCCAGGAGGGTGCGTGCTGCGGGCAGGTTTCCTTTCTCCAGGAAAGCGGCAAGTTCCTTCTCGGCATTACCCAGTTCTACGCCGTGACCTACCAGTACAAGAGGTTTCTTGGCGCTGTTTATCAGGGCAACTGCGTCATTTATCTGTGACTCGATGGGATCGGGAGCAGGTATGTAGCTGCGTACATAGTCAATCTTGGCAGGCTTGAAGTCAATCTGCTGCATCTGGGCGGTCTTGGTAAAGTCAAGCACAACGGGACCCGGACGGCCTGAACCTGCTATGTAGAATGCACGTGCCACTGCCCAGGCGATATCCTCGGCTCGGCGTATCTGATAACTCCACTTGGTGATAGGCTGGGTTACGCCTACCAGGTCAATCTCCTGGAATGCGTCGGTGCCAAGGGCATCGGTACCAACCTGTCCGGCTATAACAACGATGGGGGTGCTGTCAAGCATGGCATCGCTGATACCGGTTATGGTGTTGGTGGCACCCGGTCCGCTGGTCACGATGGCAACACCGGTACGGCCCGATACGCGGGCGTAGCCCTGTGCGGCGTGTGTGGCACCCTGCTCGTGACGTACCAGAATCTGGCGCAGGTCGGTGCGGTGACCGTAAAGTGCGTCGAACACCTTTATTATTGAGCCGCCGGGATAGGCAAATACTGTGTCAACCTTCTCGGCAATCAATGCCTGAAGCATCGCTTCGGCTCCTGATATTGTATTGTTCATAGTCATCTTAATCAATAATTCTGACACCTCCCTTATCGGCCGAACTTACCATGTTGGCGTATGCCTTGAGGCTCTTGGCTACGACACGCTTGCGGGTGAGCGGACGCATGGGGCGTGCTTCAAGTTCTGCATCGCTCAGGCGTACGTTGATGCTGCGTGCGGGTATGTCAATCTCAATTATGTCACCGTCCAGCACCTTGCCAATGGCACCGCCGTTGGCTGCCTCGGGTGATATGTGGCCGATGCTCAGACCTGATGTGCCGCCGCTGAAACGGCCGTCGGTAATCAGGGCGCACTCCTTACCCAGGTGACGTGACTTGATATAAGAGGTGGGGTAGAGCATCTCCTGCATTCCGGGGCCTCCCTTGGGGCCCTCGTGGGTGATGACTACCACATCGCCGGCTACTACCTTGCCTCCCAATATGCCGTCAACGGCATCCTCCTGTGAGTCAAACACCTTGGCGGGACCTGAAAACTTCCAGATGCTCTCGTCTACGCCTGCGGTCTTGACAACGCAGCCGTCAACAGCGATGTTACCTTTCAATATAGCAAGACCGCCGTCCTTGGTGTAGGCATGCTGCAGGTCGCGGATGCAACCTTCGGCGCGGTCGGTGTCAAGAGTGCTGTATGTGCTGTCCTGTGAGCCTAACTCTATGTTGAACTTACGTGCAGGTGCGGTTGAGTATATGCGCTTGGCCTCGGGATCGATATCGGCCTTTGTTATGCTGTACTTTTCAATGAGTTCACCATATGTCATTCCTGTCACACTCTTGGCGTCGGTATGCAGCAGGCCGCCCTTGGCAAGCTCGGCCAGGATGTTCAGTACACCGCCTGCGCGGCCTACATCCTGAACGTGATACTTCTGGGTGTTGGGTGCTACCTTGCAAAGGCAGGGAACATGGCGTGACAGACGGTCAATGTCGTCCATCTTGAAATCAACGCCAGCCTCGTATGCTACGGCCAGCAGGTGCAGTATGGTGTTTGTGGAACCGCCCATGGCGATATCCAGGTTCATTGCGTTCTCAAAGTTCTTTTTCTGTGCTATGCTGCGGGGCAGGACACTCTCATCACCTTCTTCATAATACTTGAGGGCGTTCTTTACTATGAGCGCTGCGGCATCCTTCATCAGCTGCACGCGGTTCTTGTGTGTGGCAAGGATGGTTCCGTTGCCGGGCAGTGACATTCCCAGAGCCTCGGTAAGGCAGTTCATGGAGTTTGCGGTAAACATACCTGAGCAGCATCCGCAACCGGGGCAGGCCGAGCGTTCTATTGCCTCGACATCGGCGTCCGATACGCTGTCATCGGCCGATTTGATCATGGCGTCGATGAGGTCCAGATGTGCTGAACCCAGCTCGCCGGCTTCCATCGGGCCGCCGCTTACGAATACGGTGGGGATATTCAGGCGCATGGTGGCCATGAGCATACCCGGAGTGATCTTGTCGCAGTTGCTTATGCATACCAGGGCATCGGCCTTGTGGGCGTTTACCATGTACTCTACGCTGTCGGCAATTATGTCACGTGAGGGGAGTGAATAGAGCATTCCGTCATGACCCATAGCGATACCGTCATCGACGGCAATGGTGTTGAATTCGGCGGCAAAGCAACCAAGTTTCTCAATCTCCTTCTTGATTATCTGGCCTGCCTCATGAAGATGCACGTGACCGGGTACAAACTGTGTGAAAGAGTTTGCTATTGCAATGATGGGCTTGCCCATCTGCTCCTTTTTCATGCCGTTGGCAACCCACAGTGCGCGGGCTCCTGCCATGCGGCGTCCCACGGTACACTGGTCACTTCTCAATGGAATCCTCATAATATTCAATCTTTTCTGTATATATATTCACAATTAACCTCTTAGGTGTAATTGAACTGCAAAGTTACCTATTTAATAGGTAGGGCAAAACATTTTTATGCAAATTATGTTATAAGTTTTTTCAAACAGTCCGGACAATAGATTCGGGAGACGACGTTCCGGGCCTATTCCGTACTCCTACGGACCCTAAACGTCGAACTCCTCCTTATAGCCCCCTTCGGGGTCTAACGAGCGTCAAACATGCGCCGTTCTTAACGGGATCCTACGGGGTACTCCACTTACGGCCCTCCACTAACGCTCCCGAATCTATTGTCCGGACTGTGCTGAATTAGTGCGTTTTTCAATTAGAGATAACTCAAAATGTGTTATCTTTGCATTTTGGCACGGGATTTGCCGTGCTAGAGTAAGTAGTAATCAATAACAATACCGCATAATGGGTTTTAATGAATTTATAGGAAAGCTGTTCGGTAACAAGCAGACCCGTGATATCAAGGAGATTCAGCCGTGGGTGGAGAAGATCAAGGCAGCTTATCCTAAGTATGAGAAACTTTCCAATGATGAATTGCGTGCCGCAACACAGGCAATACGCAAGAAAGTCCAGGATTTTGTAATACCTGAGAAGAAACGTATCGAGGAACTTAAGGCTAAGGTGGAGCAGACGGAGCTTGAGGAAAGAGAGCCGCTGTTCAATCAGATAGACAAGTTGGAGAAGGAGGTTCTGGACCGCTACGAGGTGGTTCTGGACGAGGTTCTTCCCGATGTGTTCGCCATAATCAAGGATACTGCACGCCGCTTTACACAGAACGAGCAGGTTGAGGTAACTGCAACCGATTTTGATCGTGACCTGGCAGCACGTCATGACTTTGTTGTCATAGACGGTGACAAGGCCCTGTGGCAGCAGCACTGGGTTGCCGGCGGTAACGATACCGTATGGAACATGATACATTACGATGTACAGCTGTTCGGTGGCGTCGTTCTGCATAAGGGTAAGATTGCCGAGATGGCTACCGGTGAAGGTAAGACACTTGTGGCAACCCTGCCGGTATTCCTTAACGCATTGACTGGTAACGGCGTACATGTAGTAACAGTGAACGACTACCTGGCTAAGCGTGATGCCGAGTGGATGGGTCCGCTCTATATGTTCCACGGTCTGTCAGTTGACTGCATCGACAAGCATCAGCCCAACTCGGAGGCCCGTCGTAACGCATACCGTGCCGATATCACATTCGGTACAAACAACGAGTTCGGTTTTGACTACCTGCGTGACAATATGGCCGGTCATCCCAACGAGCTGGTACAGCGCGGTCATAATTATGCAATCGTGGATGAGGTTGACTCGGTGCTCATCGATGATGCCCGTACACCTCTTATCATATCAGGTCCCGTTCCCAAGGGTGAGGACCAGCAATTTGAGCAGCTTCGTCCCCAGGTGGAGCAGTTGTTTGAGGCTCAGAAGCGTCTGGCAACCCAGTTCCTGGCCGATGCCCGTAAGAAGGTGAACTCAGACGATGAGAACGAGCGCGCCGAGGGATTCCTCTCACTGTTCCGCAGTTTCAAGGCCCTGCCCAAGAACAAGGCCCTGATCAAGTTCCTCAGTGAGCCGGGTATGAAGGTCGGCCTGCAGAAGACCGAGGAGATATACATGGAGCAGCAGAACAAGCGTATGCCTGAGGCTGTGGAGCCCCTGTATTTTGTAATCGATGAGAAACTTAACAGCGTTGACCTTACCGATAAGGGTGTTGAGCTTATAAGCGGCACCAACCAGGATCCCGATTTCTTTATCCTGCCCGATATCGCATCACAGCTTTCTGAACTTGAGTCGCAGACTGATCTGAGTCAGGAGGATCGTCTGGCCAAGAAAGATGAACTCCTTACCAACTACGCCGTAAAGAGTGAGCGCATCCATACCATCAACCAGTTGCTCAAGGCATACTGCATGTTTGAGCGCGATGTTGACTATATCGTCACTGAGGACGGTAAGGTAAAGATTGTCGATGAGCAGACAGGCCGTATCATGGAGGGCCGCCGTTGGAGTGACGGACTGCATCAGGCTGTCGAGGCCAAGGAGCGAGTCAACATTGAGGCCGCTACCCAGACATTCGCAACAATCACACTTCAGAACTACTTCCGTATGTATCACAAGCTGGCCGGTATGACCGGTACGGCTGAGACAGAGGCTGGTGAGTTCTGGGATATCTATAAGTTGGATGTGGTTGTAATCCCCACCAACAAACCCATTGCACGTATCGATCAGAATGACCGCATATACAAGACCAAACGTGAAAAGTACAAGGCCGTAATCGAGGAGATCGTACGCCTGGTTGAGGCTGGTCGTCCTGTACTGGTAGGTACTACATCGGTCGAGATCAGTGAGCAGTTGAGCCGAATGCTTACCATGCGTAAGATCGAGCATAACGTGCTGAACGCCAAGCTGCACCAGAAGGAGGCCGATATCGTGGCCAAGGCCGGTCAGAAGAGTATCGTGACCATCGCCACCAACATGGCAGGTCGTGGTACCGATATCAAGCTGTCACCCGAGGTACGTGAGGCCGGCGGTCTTGCAATCGTAGGTACCGAGCGTCATGAGAGCCGCCGTGTAGACCGTCAGTTGCGTGGTCGTTCAGGACGTCAGGGTGATCCGGGTTCATCGGTATTCTTCATCTCACTTGAGGATAACCTGATGCGTCTGTTCGGATCGGACCGTATAGCTCCGCTTATGGACAAGCTGGGTCTGCAGGAGGACGAGATGATTGAGAACAGCTTCATCACCAAGCGTATTGAGCAGGCACAGAAGAAAGTTGAGGAGAACCACTTTGGTATCCGTAAACGCTTGCTCGAGTACGATGACGTGATGAACAAGCAGCGTACCGTAGTATATGAGAAGCGCCGTCACGCCCTGATAGGTGAGCGTATCGGTATGGATATAGCCAACATGATCTGGGACCGTTCAGCCGGTGCCGCCGAGAACTGTGCCGATTACGAGAGCCTGCAGATGGAGGCATTCCGCGTACTTGCCATCGAGCTGCCTTTCACTGAGGAGGAGTTCGGCAAGATGAAGGTCGATGAGGTATCCGAGCGCATATTCAACGCCGCAATGGACAACTTCAAGCGCAAGTGCGAGCGTATGGCCCAGATTGTAACTCCCGTTATCAAGAAGGTGTTCGAGGAGCAGGGAGACCGCTACGAGAACATACTCATTCCTATTACCGACGGCCGCAAGGTATATCAGATACCGTGCAACCTTAAGGAGGCATATGAGAGCGAGGGCAAGAGCGTGGTAACCGCATTCCAGAAGGCAATCCTGCTGCACACCATCGATGAGTGCTGGAAGGAGAACCTGCGTGAACTTGATGAACTGAAGCATTCCGTACAGAATGCCAGCTACGAGCAGAAAGACCCGTTGCTCATATTCAAACTTGAATCAGTCAACCTGTTTGACAATATGGTCAACAAGATGAATGACCAGACAGTATCCATTCTGATGCGCGGTCAGATTCCTGAGCCCGATCCCGATCAGGTTCGTGAGGCACCGGCACAGAACCGCCAGCAGCGCCGTCAGTATACCGAGAACCGCAACAGTGACCTTGGTGACCCCAATCAGCGTGCTGCCGCAGGACGTGATACCCGTCAGCAGGTACGTGAGCCCATCCGCGTGGACAAGACTCCGGGACGTAACGACCCGTGCCCCTGCGGAAGCGGCAAGAAGTTCAAGAACTGCCACGGCCAGGGATTGTAAAACAAGAAAAAACATACAGCTATGAGATTGAGCGAATCATCATTCCAGGAAATCAAGACACTCCTTAACGGAGTCATCAACGAGTTCCGCCGTCCTCAGGAACAGTCAGTAGTGACGGACATCCATATCATGCCCATTCGCGAGACGGGCGAGGTAACCGTAAGTGATGATGACCGCGATCTGGCCACCACCCGCTTATCGGACCTGGTCGAGATACCCGAGGAGGATTTCTATCAGGTAATGGAGAAGGCCCTTCGCCGTATCCTGAAGGATATTGATGCCGAGCAGCCACTCGAGACACTCGCCATCTGGAAACCCTTCTCATTTGTACTTGTGGACGATGACCGCGAGACCGTAGCTGAACTGATGCTCTTTGACGAGGACAACACCCTCTTGAGCCAGGGCCTCATGCAAGGTCTGGACGAGGAGCTTGACTCGTTCCTCAAGGACCTGCTGGCTGATTGACGGCATCTGTTGCTAAAATGCTAAAAATGGCTAAATAGGCTATTTTAGTCGGAAAACTCTGCGCGCTGCGTAGAGTTTTCTTGTATCTTTGCGGTCCGAAAAGAGAGGACTTGCAAGGATGATAATAAATCCCACTAACAGAGAGGAGATACGCATTAAGGCGATAGATACCGCTACAGAGATATTGCTGCGCGACGGTAACCTTACCATGCGCATGGATGATGTGGCTCAGAGACTCTCTGTCTCCAAACGTACCCTGTATGAAATATTCTCAAGCAAGGAGGCGCTCCTGATAGAGTGCCTTAAGAATCATATGGGACACATAAGCCAACTTATGGAGGCCGAGATGAGCGGTGAGGATGATGTGCTGACGGTTTTCCTGAAGCATCTGGAGGTAATAATAAAGGAATCGCGTGAAACGGATCACAACAGGTTCAGCGATATGGACAAGTATCCGCACCTTAAGAAACTTTTCTGTGAATACATGGAGGATATGAAAGGTAATATCCGCCGATTCATGGAACTGGGCGTAAAGCAGGGCGTGTTCCGTGATGACCTTAACATGGATGTCGAGATGATGGCGTTCAATGCGATAGGAAGGACGGTCGGTGAGGAGGCTCGTAAGGGTACTTATGATTATGAGCAACTCATAAACGGTACCATGGTGGTGATGCTGCGTGGAATTGCCACGCCCAAGGGTATGGCAATGCTTGAAAAGTATAGGTATAAAACAAATAATAGATGATGAAAAGAGGTTTTTTATGCAAGATTGGCTTTCCGGTTGTAATGGCTTTCATTACCGGAACGGCTGTCCATGCACAGGACGCTGCTGTCCTTAATCTCACTCTTGATGATGCTCTTAAGATTGCTGTGTGCGAGAACCCGACCATCAAGGTGGCCGAGCAGCAGATTGAGGTTAAGAAGATCAGCAAGAACGAGGCATGGCAGGCACTTTTGCCCAGTGTTGATTTTAGCGGAACGGTACAGTATACCTTACTGGCTGCTGTAATGAAACTGAGTATGCCGGATCCTGTAACTGGAGAGACCAAGACATCTTCTTTCAAGATGGGTCAGGACAACACCAGTACATGGAACGGTCAGTTCCAGGTTAGTCTGCCGCTGTTTGCTCCTACCGTATATGCTACCATGAATCTTACCAAGAGTGATCTGGAGAATGCCGTTGAGCAGAGCCGCAGTTCAAAACTGGATCTGGTTAACCAGGTTACCAAGGCCTATTATCAGGTGATTCTTGCCCAGGACAGTTACGATGTGCTTTGCAAGAGTTATGAGCAGGCCGAGAAGAATTTCAATGTAGTCAATTCTCTTTATGAACTGGGAGGTACCAGTGAGTATGACAAGATAAGCGCCGAGGTGCAGTTGCGCAGTCTTAATCCTACGGTCATACAGGCTCGTAACGCCGTTACGTTGGCCAAGTTGCAGCTGATGGTGCTTATGGGCATCGACCCCGAAACAGAGATTGTGATTGAAGGTAGCCTTGAGGATTATGAGGACCGCTTGTATGAAGAGGCTCTCACCGCAGGTGACTTCTCACTTGAGAACAACACCAACATGCGCCAACTCAAGATCAACGAGACAATGCTTAACCAGACCCTGCGTGTACAGAAGATGAATTTCCTGCCTACACTTGCACTGTCGGGTTCATACGCTTTCCAGTCTCTTTACAACAAGGATTGGAACGTGGGTGAGTATGAGTGGGCCAAGAGCTCATCGATAGTACTCTCACTTTCAGTGCCTATTTTTCGCATGGGTAACTTTACAAAGATCCGCAGCACCAAGCTGCAGATAAGCCAGTTGAGTGAAAATATCGGTTATACCGAGAAGCAGCTGAACATCCAGGCCCGCAGTTATGTTGACAACATGAAGGCCAACGCCGAGCAGGTGGCCAGCAACCGTGAGGCCATTGAGCAGGCCGAGAAGGGACGTGAGATAGCAAGCAAGCGCTATGAGATTGGTAAGGGTACCATCCTGGAACTTAACAACA
>Ga0310786_10001917_pt1 | contig 32852 bp, 25 predicted proteins | sample AusTroGonzalo_MG_FD_203881 | JGI IMG/M metagenome (GOLD analysis project Ga0310786, IMG submission 203881) | Bovine rumen microbial communities from tropical cattle in Woodstock, Queensland, Australia - Gonzalo_03 (v2) (version 2) | ecosystem: Host-associated > Mammals > Digestive system >...
ATGTATAACGCACGCCTGTATCCAAATCATCTATATAAGAAATAGGTGATATCACGGCTGCTGTGCCACAGGCCCCAGCCTCCTCAAAGGTAGCCAGCTCTTCTTCAGGAATCTGCCGGCGTTCTACTTTCATGCCGTAGTCCTCAGCCAATTGCATGAGGCTCTTATTGGTAATGCTTGGAAGAATGGAAGTAGATTTTGGTGTCACATACGTATTGTCTTCGATGCCAAAAAAATTAGCAGCTCCGCACTCATCCATGTACTTTTTCTCTTTGGCATCCAGATAGAACTCGCAAGCATAGCCTTTCTTATGAGCTATGTCATTGGCCTTAAGTGATGCTGCATAGTTGCCACCAACCTTATAGATACCTGTGCCTAACGGAGCCGAGCGGTCGAACTCACGGACAATAACATATGGATTGGTAGAAAAGCCACCTTTGAAATACGGACCCACTGGAGTAACGAAAATAAGGAATAGATATTCCTTCGAAGGATGTACACCCACCTGAGCGGATGTTCCAATGAACAACGGACGGATGTAGAGCGTGGCTCCACTCTCATATGGAGGAATGAAACGCTCGTTGAGGCGCACCACCTTGGTCACCATTTCCTCAAACTTGCCTTCTGGGAGCTCGGGCATCAAGATACCCTGGCAAGTGCTCTTAAGGCGCTTGGCATTCTCGTCCATGCGGAATACGCGAACCTTGCCGTCTGGGCAACGATAAGCCTTGAGGCCCTCGAAAGCCTCCTGACCATAATGCAGACAAGTAGCAGCCATGTGCATAGGAATTGTTTCCTCACTGCATACTTCTACCTCACCCCATTTACCATCACGGTAGTACAACCTTACGTTGTAATCTGTCTTTATATAGCCAAAAGACAGATTTTTCCAATCAATTTCTTGCATATCTTTTTACCAATTAGTTATCGATTTGACATTATAAGCGCAAATTTAGTACTAATTTTTCACATAATTACTCTTCGGACAATAAAATTTCAACTTCTTTCCCTGCATGAGTCAATTTTTCATTGCAAAATGCGAGTAATTGCTTCGCTTCTTTAATCTGACCTGTCAATTCGTCAATGTCCAACTCGCCAGTGTCTATCCGTCCGACAATCTCTTTTAGGCGTCCTATAGCCTCCTTGTAAGTCATTTCCTCATTCATTGTCTATCTGTCTATTTTATTTGATAAATCCGTCACTATAGAAGTGAAACTGCCATGCTGCAGACGCACCTCTACCGTATCGCCACGCTGCAACTTTTCCACGCTACGCAATGCCTTTCCCTGATGCAAGGCCAGGCTATATCCTCGTGCCAAGAGACGTTCGGGCGCCGCATCGTCCACTTTCTGGTTCCAAAGGGCCAAGAAGTGTCGTTGTTGCTGGAACTGGCTGCTCACCAAGTAGCTCAACTGGTGTTGCATGGTCGTGAGAGCCACCTTAGCATCGGCCAGCCGCTTCATGGCCTTGGCAGGCAGACAAGCAGCAAGGGTTTCAAGCTGCGTCTTCTGGGTACTCACCAACTGCTTCACCCCTTTGAACAACGTGGTCTTCAGCGTATCGAGTACAGCCGCCGAATTGGCCACCTGTTGAATAAGGAACTCTGCAGCTGCCGTTGGAGTCTTTACACGCGTATGCGCCACCGTGTCGAGCACCGTATCGTCGCGCTCATGGCCAATGCCCGTGATAATGGGCAAGGGGAACTGCGCACAAGCTGAAGCCAAGAGGTAGCTGTCGAAATCGGCCAACTCAGAGGTGGCTCCTCCGCCCCGGATGATGACCACCACATCGAACTCCTCGTTACGTGCATAGATGCGGTCAAGTGCCTGCAAGACCGATGCCTCCAAGCGCTGTCCTTGCATCACTGCCGAGAACAACTGCACCTGGAAGTAGAAGCCATAGGCATTGGTACGGAGCTGGTTGCAAAAATCGCCAAATCCTGCAGCCGTGGGTGACGAGATTACCGCCACCCGTTGGGGGAGCAGAGGCATAGACAACTCCTGATTGAGGTGAAGCACTCCTTCTTCATCCAACTTACGAAGAATCTCCAAGCGACGCTGCGCCAAATCGCCCAGCGTATATTTGGGGTCGATGTCTGATACTATAAGGCTATAGCCATACAACTCGTGAAAGCTGACAGACACTTTCACCAACACCTTGATGCCCTCACAGAGAGGTTGTCTGGTGATGGATTCAAAGTAGGCCTTGAGCAAATACCAAACATTGCTCCAGATAATGCCTCTGGCTTTGGCCAGAAGGCTATGGTTGCGATCACTTTTCTGCACGAACTCCACATAACAATGGCCTGAGCTATTGACGCGCACCTCGCTCAGTTCGGCACGCACCCAATACTCATCCGTCAGCTCTGCCTCCAGCGTCTCACGCACTAGAGCATTCAGTTCAAGCAGGGAAAGCGAGGAATTCATCTATTAACCGTTGCTTTTCCTGCGAGGTAAGCCTGGTAGGCTGCCCACATATCCGGGATACCATAGCCATAGATATTGTCAGGGAAATCTGCACGATCGCCAGCACTCTTCACCAGCTCAATAACCTGTTTGGCAGTGAGGTTAGGACAAGCCTGCCACAAGCAGGTCACCATGCCACACATAATGGGCGAAGCAAAAGAAGTACCGTTGGCACGACCTTGATTTCCATTGGGGCGCAGCACATCGGACATCAGACCTACGGCCACCACATCAGGCTTGATGCGGCCATCGGAAGTAGTACCAATGGAAGAGAACGCTGCCAAGACACCATCCTTGCCAATGGCTCCTACGGTGAGCACATCGGTTGCATCGCCAGGTGCTGTGGTTTTCTTCCAAGAGTTGGAGCCCGAATTGCCTGCACTGCAAACCAAAATCATACCCTTGCTAGCAATGCGGGATGCCTGACGCGTCATCAGCATGGTCTTGCCATCCAAATCGCGAAGGGTATAGTTCATGGACTTATCGTCGAACTCATTATAACCCAAGGAAGTGTTCATCACATCCACACCTACACTATCACAAAATTCCACACCAATGCACCAATTGTCTTCCTCCACTGGAGACTCTGAACTTTCGTTCTCCGTACGGATGAGCCAAAAAGAGGCTCCTGGAGCTGTACCCACCATCTCGTAAGGGCGATTGGTTCCAATACAAGAGAGCACACTCAAGCCATGTGAACTGGCCGCATAGATATCAGAGCCTGGATCTACCACATCCAAGGTGCCCAACACATTGACATTGGCCAAAGCCGTGATAGAATCCAAGTTATGGAAACCTCCGTCAAGGATACCGATAATCTTGCCCTCGCCCCTGTAGCCAACTTCGTGAAGCTTGTCGGCCTTACTGATCTGAATTTGTGCCGTAGCTGATCCGTAGATTGAGTCTGGATGCTCTTTCACCTCATTAGACAGCGGCATGCGACGCTCTGCCGTAGTGGTAGGCTTGCTGCTACCCAGCGACCACACCTTCTCTACCTTGGTCACGAAAGGCAAGCGGCTTATGCGCTCGGCCACACTGTGTTCATTAGTAGAGATAGTGACAAAATTCTCCCACTTTCCTTTCAACACCACATGCCCCCCTTCACGTTCAATTGCCTGAACATAGGTCTGACTCACAGGAAGGTCTGTAGAATCCACACTGATGCCCTGACGCTGACGGCGGGCCAAAGCTCTTTCAGAGAGGAACTCCTGAGGCCTGTCGAGTGAATAGGCTGAACCAACTTTGTCTTTCAAACTGATACGGTATCTCAGCGAATCCGTATCTGCTGCCTTCATCCCTGCTGCAACAAAGACAAACGACAGAACAAACAACAATCTTCTCATCTTTAACATATTGTTAGTTATTATTTCTTTTCTATCAATACAACAGCATAGGCCGAGATGCCTTCTTCACGGCCCGTAAAGCCCAACTTCTCGGTGGTAGTGGCCTTGATAGAAACATCGTCTTTATCAACGCCTATCACTTGTGCCAGCACCTCTTTCATGCGAGGGATATACGGATTGAGTTTGGGACGCTCGGCACAGACCGTGGCATCGATGTTGCCTACGGCATAGCCTTTCTCTCCTATAAGCTCTACCGTCTTGCGGAGCAGAATCTTGCTATCCACATTCTTGTAAGCAGGGTCCTTGTCGGAGAAATGGAAACCGATGTCCCTCAAGTTGGCGGCACCCAACAGCGCATCACAGATGGCATGGATGAGCACATCGGCATCGGAATGTCCCAACAAGCCTTTCTCATATGGAATAAGAACTCCCCCCATCCACAGTTCCCTATCGGTCACCAATTGGTGAACATCATAACCAAAACCTACACGGACTTTCATAAATTGAAAATTAATATTTAAACATTAAGACTGTGCGATGATTATTCGATAAATCCTTCATTCTCAATTCTTCATTTAATACGTACATCCAAAAGCTTCCGATCTTCCAGAAAGCCTTCCAGATGTTGCTCCAAAGCCACAGGACCTACGCCCACAGGGGTACCAGTGAAGAGGAGGTCGCCAATCTTCAGTGTCATGAACTTGCTTACATAAGCGATAATCTCATCTACGCTGAACAGCATATCTCTAGTGAATCCACGTTGAATTGTCTGTCCGTCGATATTCAGATGGAAACGCAGATTCTGCACATTTCCTCCCAATTCGTCCAAAGGCACAAAACTGCCAATAGCAGCAGAGTTGTCGAACCCCTTGCTCAACAACCAAGGCAAGCCCTTCTCCTTGAGCCGATTCTGCAAGTCACGCGCTGTGAAATCAATGCCTACCGTCACCGCATCGTAATAGCGATGGGCAAACTTGGGAGCAATACATTTCCCCAAACGGTTGATACGCACCACCACTTCGGTCTCATAATGAATGATTTGCGAGAAATCGGGCATAAAGAAAGGCATGCCCGGTTTCAGTATAGCCGAATCGGGTTTCAGGAAAAGCACAGGCTCCATCGGACGTTCGCGATGACCTAATTCCTCTACATGTTGGGCGTAATTCATGCCCACTGCCAAAATCTTCATCTTTAGATAGTTGATTAATGCTGCAAAGATAAAAAAAAGCCTCTTCCCCACCAAAGGAGAAGAGGCTTTTTATCTATGATTCTAATCTAATTATTCAGCACGGAGCGTGAAACGCTTGAAATCGGTCACTGTCAACTCCTTGTCAAAGCCCTTTAAATACTCAGCCACAGAAATCTTGGCATCCTTGTTGTAAGCCTGCTGCAGCAGACATACATCCTTGAAGAACTTTTGCATACGGCCCTTTGCGATGTTCTGAACCATAGCCTCTGGTAAATTGGCAGCCTTCTGCTCACCAACGGTCTTTCTGATTTCGCGAGCCTTTTCAGCCTCAGCCTCTGTCAGCCAACCCTTAGCGATGTTGCTCTCAATGTGATCTTCACTGTCCACCAAGTTGGCGTTGATACCAGCCTTATTAATAGCAGCTACCACAGCCTTCTCAACTTGCTCTTCCTTAGTCTTCTGAATGGCCACAGCCAATTCGTTATCCTTCACATTCTGAGGGATGTTCTCCTCGTTCACAGCAATAGGAGCCATAGCGGCAATCTGCATAGCCATCTCATGAGCGGGCTCATCCATACCAGCCTTGTTCAGGGCTACCATGGTGCAGAGGAAATTTCTGTTCATGTGGTTGTACACAGCGATGGTGTCACCCTCGATAGTAAAGTAACCATCCAACTCCATCTTCTCACCTGTAATACCGCTTCGATCGGTCACAGCCTGCTGAATGGTAGTACCTGGAACCAATTCCAATTCCTTCACCTCATCCAAGCTCTTGCACTTGGCAGCAAAAGCCTTGTCCAAGATATCCTGAGTCAATTTGATAAAGTCTGCATTGTTAGCTACGAAGTCGGTCTCACACTTCAGTGCAATCATTGCACCGTAGCCATTCTCAGTCTTAGCAAGTACGCAACCTTCAGAAGCCTCACGGTCAGAACGTTTGGCAGCTACAGCCTTACCCTTCTCACGGATAATCTTCATAGCCTCATCAAAGTCACCGTTTGCATCGTTCAAAGCATTCTTACAATCCATCATGCCAGCACCCGTCAGTTTGCGGAGCTTGACAATATCAGCCATTGTTACAGCCATAGTAATTTTTATCTTTTAAAGGTTAGTATTAAGCCTCATCCTCATCCTTGATGTAGGCAGCGGCCTTTGAAGCATTGATAGCATCCTCATCACGCTTATCCAGACGAGCCTTGCTACTTCTTTTACGGTTGTTCTTAAGCTGATCCTCAGCGGCCTCACCGGCAGTCTCAGTGTCAACTTTCTCAGCCTTACGTTCATCCAAACCTTCCTGAATGGCAGCGCAGCAAGCGTCAAGGATAACCTCTACAGACTTGGTAGCATCGTCATTAGCTGGAATCACGAAGTCGATATCAGATGGATCAGAATTGGTATCAACAATTCCGAACACAGGAATACCCAGACGGTTAGCCTCACGAACGGCGATATTCTCCTTGAGCACATCTACCACGAAGAGAGCAGAAGGCAGACGAGTCAGATCCTGGATAGAACCCAAGTTCTTCTCTAGCTTTGCACGCTGACGTTCAATCTGCAGTTTCTCACGCTTTGAGAGGTTAGAGAAAGTACCATCGGTAGTCATCTTGTCGATATTATTCATTTTCTTCACAGCCTTACGGATGGTCGGGAAGTTTGTCAACATACCACCTGGCCAACGCTCGATAACGAAAGGCATGTTTACAGAGGCAGCCTTTTCAGCTACCACCTGCTTTGCTTGTTTCTTAGTAGCAACAAACAGGACTCTCTTGCCTGATTTAGCGATTTGTTTCAAAGCTTCAGCAGCTTCGTCAATCTTAACGACCGTTTTATTAAGGTCGATGATGTGGATACCATTGCGCTCCATGAAAATATAAGGAGCCATAGCTGGATTCCATTTTCTTTTCAGGTGACCGAAATGGCAACCTGCTTCCAATAATGTATCAAAATTTGTTCTTGACATTTTTATCAATCTTAAAAATCGTTTACTTTCTTTTTTGTTTTTCTAAACCAACCGCCGGGTAGCCTTTAGCCTACGAGTCCCGGTAGTTTAGATGCTAAACGTATTCTTCGTTCACAGCACATTAACGCTTACTGAACTGGAATCTGCGACGTGCCTTTGGCTGTCCTGGCTTCTTACGCTCCACAGCACGTGGGTCGCGAGTCATGAAACCTTCAGCTCTCAAAGCGGCCTTATCCTCAGGATTGATTTTCACCAATGCGCGTGCGATAGCCAAGCGGAGAGCCTGTGACTGGCCTGTAAAACCACCGCCTACAAGGTTCACCTTTATATCATACTTCTCAGCAGCACTCAGCTTCTCCAGTGGCTGCTTTACCACATACTGCAGGATGCTTGATGGGAAGTACTCTTTCAGGTCACGATTGTTGATAGTAATCTTGCCAGTTCCCTCGCTAACAAACACGCGAGCAATGGCACTTTTACGTCTGCCTAATGCATTTACTACTTCCATATCTCTTATTTAAGTGTGTTAATATCAATCATTTTAGGATTCTGTGCCTGCTGCTTGTGCTCCTCACCCTCATAAATGTATAGGTTCTTCAGAATCTTAGCACCCAATTTGGTCTTTGGCAACATACCTTTTACAACAGTTCTCAATAAGCGGTCTGCACCGTCTGGCTTAGCCAACATCTGCTCTGGTGTGGTAAAACGCTGTCCACCTGGATAACCTGTGTAGCGAACATACACCTTGTCAGTCCACTTCTTACCTGTTAACACAACTTTGTCGGCATTGATAACAATCACGTTATCACCGCAATCCACATGAGGGGTGAAGTTTGGTTTATACTTACCTCTCAACAGTTTCGCAACCTTAGAGCCAAGACGACCTAATACCTGATCCTTGGCATCTACAATGACCCATTCTTTGTTCACTGTAGCCTTGTTTGCAGAAATGGTTTTGTAACTTAAAGTATCCACTCTTTAAATAATTAAATAAAAATTGTTACTACTACTTCACTACACTTTCCGAAGTTTGGCCAAAACTACGTAAAGTGCTATGAATTAAACACTTATCCCATTACGGATAATAATCGGCCTACAAAGATAGGCAAAATATGGCGAATAGCCAAAGTTTTCTTACTTTTTTTTCAAAACAAAAGGGAGGATTAAGCCCCTCCCTCATGTTCATTTCAAAACTCTGCACGTCCAGGCGTACGGGGATAAGGAATTACATCGCGAATATTGGCCATACCTGTGACAAACAGCAACAGACGCTCAAAGCCTAAGCCAAAGCCAGCATGTGGACAAGTTCCATACTTACGGGTATCAAGGTACCACCACATATCCTTCATCGGGATATGACGAATGGAAACCTGCTCCTCCAACTTCTCCAGACTCTCCTCACGCACACTACCGCCTATAATCTCGCCAATAGCAGGGAAAAGCACATCAGTGCCTTGTACGGTCTTGCCATCTTCATTCATCTTCATGTAGAAGGCTTTTATTTCCTTTGGATAGCCAATCATGATGACTGGCTTCTTGAAATGATGCTCCACCAAGTAGCGTTCGTGCTCACTGGCCAGGTCAACGCCCCAAGAGATGGGGAATTCAAACTTATGGCCGTTCTTTACAGCTTCTTCCAGAATACGAATGCCCTCAGTATATGGCAGACGTACAAACTCCGTGTTAACCACACTCTTCAGACGCTCTATCAGGGTCTTGTCAATCATATTGTTCAAAAACTGCAAATCGTCCATACAGTTTTCAAGAGCCCAACGCACGCAATACTTAATGAAATCTTCTTCCAAATCCATCAAGTCGTGCAAGTCGCAGAATGCAATCTCAGGCTCTACCATCCAGAATTCTGCCAAATGGCGGGGAGTATTTGAGTTTTCGGCACGGAAAGTAGGTCCGAAGGTATAGATTGCCCCCAAAGCAGTAGCAGCCGTTTCACCTTCCAGCTGTCCACTCACTGTCAGGGAAGTCATTTTACCAAAAAAGTCATCATCGTAAATGATCTTACCCTCCTCGTCTTTCTTCAGGTCATAGAGATTCTTGGTCGTCACCTGAAACATTTCACCTGCACCCTCACAGTCACTGGCAGTAATGATGGGTGAGTTAAAGTAGAAGAACCCATGCTCATGAAAATATTTATGAATGGCAATGGCCATATTGTGACGAATGCGGAACACTGCGCCAAAAGTATTGGTACGCATACGCAGATGAGCAATCTCGCGTAGGAACTCCATGGAGTGTCCTTTCTTCTGCAGCGGATAAGTATTGTCGCATTTGCCAAGAATCTCAATCTCGCGTGCCTGGATCTCCACCGACTGACCAGAGCCAACCGATTGTACCAGTTCTCCGTTCACACTGAGACAGGCGCCTGTAGTGATATCCTTCAGCAAATTCTCATCGAAACGAGCCAAGTCCACCACAATCTGCACGTTGTGAATGATAGAACCATCATTCAACGCGATAAATGCCACTTGTTTACTGCCACGACGAGTTCTCACCCATCCTTTCACATTGACCATCGCACCTAAATCATCACGTTTCAACAGGTCAATTATCTTTGTTCTACGAATTATCTCCATAATAATTTACACCTTATTTTTATTCAAAAGAGCCCATGCGCAGGTAATTCACTTCGGCTTCGGTCAAGAAGCGCCAGTCACCTCTGCGCAAGCCTTTCTTGGTCAGACCAGCAAAATAAACACGGTCGAGTTTAACTACCTTGTAGCCCAATGACTCGAAAATGCGACGAACAATACGGTTGCGGCCAGAGTGGATTTCGATGCCAACCACCTGCTTCTTCTCCTCATCAGGATAGCTGATAGCATCGGCATGAATCTCACCATCCTCCAACTGGATACCCGAAGCAATCTGATCCATATCTGCACGGGTAAGTTTCTTGTCCAGCGTTACCTGATAAATCTTCTTCTTCAAGTATTTGGGATGGGTAAGCTTGGAAGCCAAGTCACCATCATTGGTGAGCAATAAAACACCTGTAGTATTGCGATCGAGTCGGCCAACAGGATAGATACGCTCTGGACAAGCATTCTTCACCAAGTCAAGCACGGTCTTGCGAGCCTGCGGATCATCAGAGGTTGTCACCGTATCCTTTGGTTTGTTGAGCAGAATATAAATCTTACGCTCAATGTTCACTGGCTGGTCATGGAACATCACCTTGTCACCACGCTTGATCTTGGTACCCAACTCATTCACTACCACACCATTCACGGTCACCACACCTGCTGTGATGAAATCATCGGCCTCACGACGAGAACATACACCTGCATTGGCCAGGTACTTATTCAAGCGGATAGGCTCATTGGGATCTACAAACTGCTCCTTGTATTCTATTTGTTTCTTTCTGCTGTACTTGGCATCTGGAGTTTGTGGGCGACGGCCATTCTGTTGGAAACGACGTTGTCCACCGCCAAAGTTTTTCCCATCACCCTGCTGGAAACGAGGACGCTGTGAGCGGTCACCATAGCTGCGTTGAGGACGGTCGCTTGAATAAGCGCGCTGTGGACGATCGCCTGAATAAGTACGCTGTGAACGATCACCATAGCTGCGTTGTGGACGGTCACTTGAGAAAGTGCGTTCACTACCTTCACTATTGTAGCGGGGGCGATAAGGGCGTTCCCCACCTTCCTCGTTGTTATAGGAGCGATAAGGACGATTGTAGTTTGAACGTTGCGGGCGGTCACCATAGCTGCGTTGTGGGCGATCGCTAGAATAAGCGCGCTGTGGGCGTTCACTAGAATAAGCGCGTTGTGGTCGAGCCTCGCCATCGCTTTCAAAGCGCGGACGGTAGGGGCGGCTTCCATAGCTGCCTTCCCTTCTTACACCATCACCTGCATTGGGATTAAATCTTGGACGTGGAGAACGCCCAGCCTCACTGAAACTTCTTTGTGGACGATAGCCCGAAGTGTGTCCATAATCTTCTTTGTCAAACTGATTGCCATCGTTGCTGGCGCCAGATTGCTGCTCTGCGTCGCGCCATACTTCATCTTCTGTACTCATAGTGTTTTATACCTAATAAAATTAAACAAATAAGCCGTCTCGGCTTTAAGTCAAATCTTAATAAACTATAGTTTATGATAATAATTAATGTTTTACATGCCCGTATAGTTACTCGGAGTGATGCGATGCAACTCTTGCCTTACCTCCTCATTCACTTCCAATGTATCAATAAATGCAGAAATGGAATCCTCTGTAATAGTTTCATTAGTTCGAGTCAATGCCTTCAAGGCCTCGTAAGGATGAGGATATCCCTCCCTGCGCAAAATGGTCTGAATGGCCTCGGCCACCACACTCCAACACCCGTCAAGGTCTGCCTGAATGGCCTGCTGATTGAGCAACAACTTACGTAGTCCCTTCAAGGTACTCTGTATAGCAATCACAGCATGTCCCATAGGCACACCAATATTGCGCAACACCGTACTATCGGTCAAGTCACGTTGGAGGCGAGATACTGGCAACTTCGTGGAAAGGTGTCCTAAAATGGCATTGGCAATTCCCATGTTTCCTTCAGAGTTCTCAAAGTCAATAGGATTGACCTTGTGTGGCATAGCACTCGACCCAACCTCACCCGCTTTAATCTTCTGATGGAAATAGCCCATGGATATATACATCCAGAAATCACGATCCATATCAATCACAATAGTATTGATACGACGCATAGCATCAAACACAGCTGCCAGGTTGTCGTAGTTGGAAATCTGGGTGGTGAATTGCTCTCGTTCAAGACCAAGTTTCTCGCCCACAAACCGATTGCCAAAACTCCTCCAGTCAATCTCGGGATAAGCCACATGGTGGGCATTGTAATTGCCAGTGGCACCACCGAACTTGGCCGTAAGTTTACATGCCTTGAGCTGCTCAAGCTGACATTGAAGTCTATAGACAAACACCTGCACTTCCTTGCTCAAGCGGGTGGGTGAAGCAGGCTGACCATGTGTCTTTGCCAACATGGGGATGTCTTTCCACTCTTCGACATAGACACTGAGTTGGGCGATTAATTCTTCCATCAAAGGGTAGTACACCTGTTCCAAAGCATCTTTGATAGAGAGCGGCACAGAGGTATTGTTGATATCCTGTGAAGTCAATCCGAAATGGATAAACTCCTTCACGTCATCCAAGCCACCCAACTTATCAAACTGCTCTTTCAGGAAATACTCCACAGCTTTCACATCATGGTTGGTCACGCTCTCTATCTCCTTGACGCGGTTGGCATCTTCCTCCGAGAAATTGCGGTAAATAGACCTAAGAGCATCGAAACATGCAGGATTCACCCCCTTGAGCTGAGGCAAGGGAAGTTCACAAAGCGTAATAAAATACTCTACTTCCACCTGTACACGGTACTTAATCAAAGCAAATTCCGAGAAATATGCAGCCAAAGCATCGGTCTTTGTGCGGTAGCGCCCGTCGATAGGCGAAATAGCTGTAAGCATGTCCAAATCCATAATATATTTTTCCTTTTTTACCTATGTTTAGGTATCAAAAATGTTTTGTGACCGCAAAGGTACGAAATAAATATGAAACTCTTGCACATTTGAAGGGATAAAATCAAAGGGATGTGTCAAAAAAAGAAGCTGAATCTTCTTTCTGGCACATCCCCCCAAAGGTTTTTGTAAAGTATTATTGCCCCAAGCGATTATTTTTTAAAAAGCCGCTTGGCAAAGTCACGGAAGGCACGACGCCATGTCAACCATTCGTGAGCAGTACCCTCAGAAACATAGGTCACGCAGTTGATACCCTTCTTCTGGAGAGCGGCACAACTGGCAGGGAAACCAAAGTTGCCCTCTTCAGTACCCCAACTTATATGCAGCAGGCGTATCTGCTTGTTGAATGCAGCAGGGTCGGCAAGAGCACCTCCGAAAACCGTATCGATGTTCTCGTCATTCACCCTGAACAAGCCGCTCAACAATCCCATCCACGCAAACTTGTCCAAGTTATGATTGTCCAAAACTGTGGTGGTTGTCTGCATACCGCCACGCGAAAGGCCGGCCATAGCGCGATTATCTCTATTGGCAATGGTGCGGAAGTTCTTGTCGATAAACGGTACGAGGTCATCCACATATATGTCAGAAACCGTCTTGCCCTCCACATTGCGGATTTGTGGAGTGAAATGCATGTCGCCGCTCATGATGACAACAATCATCTCTTCTGCCTCCTTGGCGGCAATCATGTTGTCCAAGATAAAGTCCACGTGCCCCTGGTCAACCCAGCCATTTTCATTCTCACCGCTACCATGAAGCAGGTAGAGCACAGGATAGCGCTTCTTGCCTGTCTCGTAGCTTGCTGGAACATATACATTGATGTGGCGGAAGGTGCCATTGGTCTGGGAATAATACTTGAGCGACCTTATCTGCCCATGAGGCACATCTTTATTGAAACGGTAATAGTCACCCTCTGGTCCCTCGGGCACCTCAATACCTCCTGCATTCACGCCATAACCGAAGAACGGCATACTGTTGGGGTCAGTCATGAGAGCCCCATCCACAGTCACGCGATAATAGTGAAAACCCACAGGCAGCGGGTCTGTCTCAATGGTCCATACGCCGTCAATGTCCTTCGTTCCCTTCACCTCGTTGGGCACACTCACTGATACTGAATGCGCCAGTGGCAGATAGAACTTGAAGTAGGCCTTACGGGTCTGTGGATCCACGCGAGGATATTCAGCCCGCAACGCATTGGTTTCAGAAGGCAGTGAACCTTTCTCATACTCAGTCATCGCCTTGGGCTGCTGGGGACGCTGCTGGGCGAAAAGCCCTGTCGTGGCAAACAGTAACGAAAGGGCAACAATCATTTTTGTCTTCATAGCATTATTAATTAAAACTTTCCAAAGATAAGTCTTATTCTTCATATTCCCAAATTTCAAGGTTCAATTTCTTATTTAATGTGAGTTCGTTAAATTAAAAAAATACAAATGGGGTATCCCATGCCCTTTCGCATGAAACATATTTCTTCTTCCGCTCTTCCGCCAACTCATAATAATGCGTGATGCCACTAAGTTATCATAGCGGAAGAGTGAAAGAAAAATTGAAACTGGAAATGGATTTACAACCTAAATTATAAGAACATTCCTTGCCCTAATACATTTATACTATATTCTGGGAACAAATGTTCGAAGTAAAGTGTTGTAATATAAATGAAAAAAGGATGGGTCATCACTGACTCATCCTTTTTTTGTGGGCGTTGACGGATTCGAACCGCCGACCCTCTGCTTGTAAGGCAGATGCTCTAAACCAGCTGAGCTAAACGCCCTTCACCCTTCATTTCTGAAAAGCGATGCAAAGATAGAGCATTTTTTTCTTACCACCAAACAATTTAGCAAAATTTTTCAATTTTTATTTATATTCCTGCCAACTCTTTATCTGCACATCATCCAGTGTCATGCTGGTAAAAGCCTCAATGAAGGCACTGGCCAAACGGGCATTGGTAATCAGTGGGATGTTGTGGTCGATGGCTGCGCGACGTATACGATAGCCATTAGTCACTTCACGTTTGGTATGATTCTTCTGTATATTCACAATGAGGTCAAACTGATGGCCACTAATCATACGCATCACATTGTTCTCAGCATCCGGACGCTCATCGGGCCAGAAAACAGGTATAGTGTTTACGCCATGGGCATTGAGGAAAGCAGCCGTACCTGCAGTAGCATAAATCTTGTAACCCAATCGGTAGAGCATCTGAGTAGCAGGCAGCAAATCCACCTTCGACTTCATGGCACCTGTAGAAACCATCACACCTACTTCAGGACGAGGAATCTTGTAGCCTGTAGCAATCATGGCATTCATCAATGCCTCGCTTACAGAGTCGCCGATGCAACCCACCTCACCCGTAGATGACATGTCAACGCCAAGTACAGGGTCAGCATTCTGCAGACGGGAGAATGAGAACTGAGCAGCCTTCACACCAATCCAATCAATGTCAAACTCGCTCTTATCAGGCAATGAATAAGGAGCATCAAGCATGATACGGGTGGCTGTCTCAATGAAATTCTGCTTCATCACCTTGGAAATGAATGGGAAAGTACGAGAAGCACGGAGGTTGCACTCGATAACCTTCACCTCGTTGTTGCGCGCCAAGTACTGGATATTGAACGGACCTGTGATATTCAACGCCTTGGCAATCTGACGGCTGATGCGCTTGATGCGACGGGCCGTAGCGAAGTAAATCTTCTGGGCAGGACATACCAAGGTAGCATCCCCTGAGTGAACACCTGCAAACTCAATATGTTCGGAGATGGCATATTCCACAATCTCACCATTCTGTGCAACAGCATCGAACTCTATCTCCTTGGTGTTCTGCATAAACTGTGAAACCACCACAGGATATTCCTTTGAGACATTTGCAGCCAGTTTCAAGTACTCTTCCAACTCGCTGTCGTCGTAGCAAACGTTCATGGCAGCACCCGAAAGCACATATGACGGACGCACTAACACAGGATAGCCCACTCGCTGGATGAATGCTTTTACATCGTCTATGTGTGTGAGTTCCTGCCAAGCAGGCTGGTCAATACCCAACTGGTCGAGCATACGAGAGAACTTGTCACGATTCTCGGCACGATCTATACTTAGCGGTGATGTACCCAAGATAGGCACATTCTGGCGATAGAGCTTCATGGCCAGGTTATTGGGGATCTGACCACCCACGGATACTATCACACCCCGAGGTTTCTCCAAGTCGATGACATCCATTACGCGCTCGAACGACAATTCATCGAAGTAGAGGCGGTCGCACATGTCATAATCGGTCGAAACCGTTTCAGGATTATAGTTTATCATGATGCTCTTATAGCCTAACTGGCGGGCGGTTTGTGCAGCAGTCACTGAACACCAGTCGAACTCTACACTGGAGCCGATGCGATATGCACCGCTACCGAGCACCGCTACCGACTTTTCATTCTGGTAATAAGATACATCGTGCCCCTGAACACCGTAGGTCATATAGAGGTAATTGGTCAGTTCAGGATGCTCGGAAGCCACAGTATTGATACGTTTTACAGCAGGCAGGATGCCCAATTCCTTACGACGGGCACGCACCTGCAAGTTCTCCTTCTCCATATTGCTCTTGGGCTTCAGTACGAAGCGAGCTATCTGGAAGTCAGAAAATCCCAAACGCTTGGCCTCACGTAACACATCGGCTGGCAAGTCTTCCACCTTATCATATTTAGCGAGCTGCTGCTTATAATCCACGATATTTTTCATGCGGCTGATAAACCAAGCATCTATCTTGGTCAGCTCACTGATACGCTCCACCGACATTCCCTCTTCCAAGGCTTGGGCGATAGCAAATACGCGAAGGTCGGTAGGATGTGTCAGTTCTTTCTCCACATTGGGGAATGAAATTCCATTGCCCACAAAACCGTGCATGCCCTGTCCGATCATTCTCAAGCCCTTCTGGATGACCTCCTCAAAGCAGCGGCCGATAGACATTACTTCGCCCACCGACTTCATGCTGGAACCAATCTCACGGCTTACACCCACAAACTTATTCAGGTCCCAACGAGGAATCTTACAAATCAGGTAATCCAACTGTGGAGCTACATAGGCAGAGTTTGGTGTACCCATCTCACCTATCTGATCGAGCGTGTAGCCTAACGCAATCTTAGCAGCCACAAAAGCCAAAGGATATCCAGTGGCTTTAGAAGCCAGTGCAGAAGAGCGTGACAAACGGGCGTTGATTTCAATCACACGGTAGTCATTGGTCTCTGCATTGAAAGCAAACTGAATGTTGCACTCACCCACAATGTTCAGGTGCTTCACGCACTTGATGGTAAGATCTTGAAGCATCTTCACCTGATCGTCGCGTAGTGAGCATGTAGGAGCCACCACAATCGACTCACCCGTATGGATACCCAGCGGATCAAAATTCTCCATACTGGCCACAGTGAAACAATGGTCATTGGCATCGCGAATACATTCAAACTCTATTTCCTTCCAGCCCTTCAGAGACTCTTCCACCAGAATCTGGTTAGAGAAAGTGAAAGCACTCTCGGCCAACTCTTTGAACGATTGCTCGTCAGGACAGATACCACTACCCTGTCCGCCCAAAGCATATGCCGAGCGAATCATCACCGGGTAGCCAATCTCGCGGGCAGCTTCCAAAGCATCCTGCATACTCTCCACAGCATGACTCTTTGGGGTCTTCATCGGTATCTGGTTGAGCTGCGTTACAAAGAGGTCACGGTCTTCCGTATTCATGATAGCCTCTACGGAGGTGCCTAATACCTGCACATCGTACTTTTTCAAGACACCCTTCTGGTAAAGTTCAGTTCCACAGTTCAATGCAGTCTGTCCACCAAAAGCCAATAAGATACCATCGGGACGCTCTTTTTCAATGATACGCTCAACGAAATAGGTATTAATCGGCAAGAAATACACCTTATCGGCAATGCCTTCAGAAGTCTGAATGGTGGCAATGTTCGGATTTACCAACACAGAACTAATACCTTCTTCACGCAGGGCCTTGAGGGCCTGTGAACCAGAGTAATCAAACTCTCCGGCCTGACCAATCTTAAGCGCGCCAGAGCCTAAGACAAGCACTTTCTTCAATTTCTTCTCCATATTTTTGTAGCTGTAATAATTATCCAGATAAAAAAACGCCACCCTTAACAAAGGATAGCGTTATGATTATCAATAATAATTTCAGAAAAGGAAAAGGTTCCCCATTCATCCCCTGCCTGAACAGCACCCGGATGCGTGAACTCTTGTATTCTTACACTTTTCTGCATCATATCCGTAAAATTTGTGCAAATTTACACCTTATTTTAATAATTGCCAAACAATTGTTCAAAAAGTTTCGTTAAAACCAACGTTCTATTTCTGCTTCAGGAACAATATGCAGCACCGGCTTGCCATCGGGTGTATAGTTGGGTGTCTGACTAGAGAATAGTTTGTCGACCAAATCAACCATTTCATCAGCGTTGAGCACCTGCCCATAGACAAGGGCAGCCGCACGCGCTAACGTAAGCGCTAACCGGCTTTGTACCTCTTGCTTCACATCGGTTCCTTTCTCCATAGCGGTATTCACCATACTATGCACCAGCTCCACAATATTCACCCCTTCGATACCAGCCGGCACTCCATTAACGGCATAGCTACCCCCACCCAAAGAAGTCAGTTCAAAACCCACAGCTGCCATATCGTCAATAATAGCCTCCAGCATTGTTGCCTCTGAGGGAGAGAACTGCACCACCTCTGGGAAGAGTACTCCTTGCGAAGTGGTACTATGACGAGCGATCTGCTCCATATACTGATCATAAAGCACCCGCACGTGAGCACGATGCTGGTCAATGAACATCAATCCCGATTTCACGGAAGTAAGGATATAGCGGCCCTTAAATTGCAACAATTCATTCGAATGAGATGATTCTTCGGCCAAATGTTCCAGCAATGGTGCCGTTTCAGGAACAGAAGGATGTGTCTCACGTAAACCTTCGTACAGTTTCTCCCAGTCAGCCTGACTGCTTCGACGCTGGTAGGCAGTATGACCATCATCCCCAGAAGAAGCAAACGGATTATAAGCTGGGTTGTACTGTACCTTGGGCGGCTGCAAAGATTTATTATGGTCGTTAAACACAGGAAAATCCTCTGGTTTCCCCTCAGTATCGAAATCGATGGTCGGTACAGCAATAAACTTGCCTAAGCCTTCCTTTACCGATGCTGTTAGAATCTGCCAGATGGAGGATTCGTTCTCAAACTTTATCTCAGTCTTCGTTGGATGGATATTCACATCGATATTGGCAGGGTCCACATCGAAATATATGAAATAAGATATTTGCTCACCCACAGGAATCAATTGCTCATAGGCCTCCATCACCGCCTTATGGAAATAGGGGTGACGCATGTACCGTCCATTGACAAAGAAATACTGGTGTGCTCCTTTTTTACGAGAAGATTCCGGCTTTCCTACAAAACCGCTCAAACGAACGAGGGAAGTATTCACCTCTATAGGAAGCAGCTGTTCTCCCTGTTTCTTGCCAAACACGGCCACAATTCGTTGCAGTATAGAGGCTACAGGCAATTCGAACATCAAGGCATCGTTACTATACAAATGGAAGGCCACCTGAGGATTGACCAAGGCCATACGCTCAAACTCGGCCAAGATATTGCTCAACTCCGTGGCATTGGACTTGAGGAACTTGCGACGTGCAGGAACATTGAAAAAAAGATTTCTCACAGCAAAGTTACTTCCCACAGGACATGATACCAGTTCCTTAGACAGAACCTGAGAGCCGGCAATTGTCACCCTGGTTCCAACCTCATCTTCGTTCCTGCGGGTTTTCAGTTCCACTTCGGCCACAGCGGCAATAGAAGCCAACGCTTCGCCTCTGAACCCCATGGTATGCAAAGAGAAAAGGTCGGTCGCCTGACGGATCTTGGAAGTGGCATGACGCTCAAATGCCAAACGGGCATCCGTCTCCGACATACCCTTACCGTCATCAATCACCTGAATAGAGGTACGTCCAGCATCCGTAACCAACACGTCGACATTCAACGCTCCAGCATCTATGGCATTTTCCACCAACTCTTTGATGACCGAAGCGGGACGTTGGATTACCTCACCAGCAGCTATCTGGTTGGCTACCGAATCGGGGAGCAAATGAATGACATCACTCATAGACCTTAGATAATACCAGAGGTGATGGCATAATACAACCAGCAGAGCACAGCGATGAGCATCAGCAAGATTGCAGGATGCAAGGGTTTCTTCCCACTCTCTTTCCTACGTTTGAGATGGGTAGTAGCCTCCACAAACTTTCCACGGATATCCTCAGGGTCGAATTCCTTCGGAGGAAGCAGGCCCAGTTCGCGTTTGGCTTTTTCTTCTATCTTCTGCAACTTTTCCTTACGTTCATCCACATAAATGTAATGATGATGAAAGCCTCTTGGCTTGCGCGGTTGAGTGAAAAAGATTCCCATGGTATTACCTCCTCTTATTTCGTTTAATATTCATTTGTCTTGGTGATACAGACGGCTGGCGCTGGATGCTTTTGAGGCGTGAAGCCTCATCCTTTTCCTGCCAATCAAAAATGTCTTCCTTGGCTTTCGGGCGCAGGTTGTCAAACCAAGCGAAAGAGTCCAATTTCTCTTTTCCTGCAGGAATCTGGTCAAGCGGATAGCCTGTACCTGTGGTCTTGCCAATGAACGTTCCGTCTTTCAATCGTCCTTTCTCTAAACGGAGCTTCAGTTTGCTGCTTTCAGTATAGTCCATCAGCAACACTGTACTGTCCTTTTCATCTATAGGATAGTAAATCACCCTCACATTGCCGTCGGTATCCACCTGACGTAACTCACCATCTGTAAAGAATGCTTTCATTTCCTTGCCAGACACTTGGTTGAAGCGTACCGAGTCACGAGCCTCCACCGCCAAAGCCTGGCTGATGATGTGGGCATAGTTGATAGTACTATCCTTCACATATACCTTAATCTGTTCGCCCAGCAATTGTTCCTCGCCATACCAAAGGATCGGGTCGCGGAACATGGTCAGGCAAGAGTCCTTGGTGTTATAGACCAGTGAGTCGCATACAGCCTGCACATCGTTGCGGAATGCACGGACCTTATGATAAGCCCTCATCTCACGATAGGCAGAGTCGGTATTGACAAAGAAGGTCACCATTCTCAGTGTATCGGCGTGCATGAAAAGGCTGTCGCCTTGGGAATAATCCACCACCACGGCACTATCTGTAGCATAAGCCGACTGATCTAACTGGTTGTACAGGCAGTAATTACCCATAAAGATATTACGATTCACCGTATCGTTCATCACGACATGGTCAAAAGCCTCACCTATTCCTGTTTTTCGGTCGTAGTAAAGGCTGTCACCCGTAAGCTTGCGCCCCAGATGGGTGATTACAGAACGGTCCAACAGTTCGGCTTGCTCGGTAGTAGTATCATAGTAGCCCAATTCGGAGTAGATGTGCGTCTCGTTATTATCGATATCCGAAGGTCCCACAATAGTGGCGATCTTGGTCTCCGTACTGTACTCCAAGGTATCGCTCACCAACGTGAACTTGGGATTGGTGAGTACTACATCGCGATTGAAGACTGCCAATTTTGTAGCAGGGCTGTATTCTCCCCACTCAGAAGTCAGTTCGTTTTCTGCATCCGTAAGGGTACCTCCATCGAAATAGTAACCTAAGTTTGCTACACGGTCGTAGTTCAGGCTGTCGGTAGTAAGCACAGTCTCTCGGTTGATCATACGCACATTGTCGCGCAACTGTGCCAACTGCTTTTGTCCGTCGTAATACAGATAGTCTCCATATATAAATAAGGTGTCACCTTGTTCCACGCGGATATTGCTGTAAGCCTCTACCGAATTGGTTTCCTCAAAGATCAATGCACTGTCACAATACATATACATGCTGTCGTGACGCAGCTTCACCGAGCCCATTAATACTTGCACACCCGGACGTACTTTCTGGTCGGCATCAATGCGGTCAGCATAAAGCAAGTCGATACGGGTACGGCGAACGGGCTGGACTTGTGGACGGTCTTGAGCAGACAGGATACAGAAGAAAACAAAAAAGGCAAAGCAGAAAAAAAGGGACTTTAAACGCTGGCACTTTCTTCCGAAAGTACAGTTATCTTTCCCCTTTTCCCTCCATACCTTATCCTCGGAAGGCAGGTTTCCGCTGGATTCTAACTCCTTGCTCATCACCCTTGTCTTTTTCCGCTCAATTATCAGTAGCCTCCTTTACCCAACCTGGGTATTTGAAGTCGCAACCTTTATTCCATTTGCTGTTAATGCGTACATAGATATGCTTCTGTTTGTCACGAATCCACTTGTCGAGCACTTCATTCTGCCGTTTCTGAAGCACAATATCCTTCAAACGCTGATAGTCCTCCGCCACCGTAGCCTTATGACCATTGGTACGACTCTTGAGTTTCACTATCACACACTGCTCACGACCTGTCGATGGGGATATCATCGTGAAAGCCTTGGAAATCTCACCGATCTGCATCTGGTCCACTACCCTACCGATTTCCGAGGGAAGATCCTGCATCTCAAACTTGGAGGTTCCTGTCATCTGATTTGGCAACAAGCCATTGTTGTTGCGTGTATCCTTATCGTCAGACAGTGCAGAAGCTGCTTCCTCGAACGTAAAATGCTGATTACGGATGTCATCGGCAATGGAATCAAGACGAGCCAAACCTTCTTCCAGGGCCTCTTCGGGCACATGCGGTTTAAGCAGGATGTGACGAGCCTGCACACGATCACCACGTTTTTCCACCAACTGAATGATATGATAGCCGAACTCTGTCTCCACTACACGTGAAATCTGTCCAGGAGTCTGCAGATTAAATGCGGCTGTGGCAAATGGCTGCACCCACTCTCCCCTGCCCCTGAATCCCAAGTCGCCTCCTTGAGCAGCTGAGCCTTTATCTTCCGAATAAAGACGGGCTAACATGGTAAAGCTCTCGCCATTGTTCACACGTTCGGTAAAATCACGCAGACGCTGTTTAACTTCATCTATTTCTTCTTGTGGAATCTTGGGTTCCCGGGTGATAATCTCCACTTCTACCTGTGTAGGCACATACGGAATACTGTCTTGAGACAAGGTGCTGAAATAGCGGCGCACCTCGGCAGGAGTAACCTTGAGATCTCCTACCAACTGCTGCTGCATGCGCTGAACAATGAGTCCCTCACGCGCACTGGTACGCAAAGTCTCACGAATCTGACTGGAAGTCTTATTGAAATACTCCTCCATTTTCTCACGAGAACCAATGTTCTGGATGTACAAGTTAGTCATCTGCTCCACTCTGGAGAGCACCTCCGTTTCGGAGACCTCGATACTGTCTAGTTCTGCCTGATGAAGGAAAAGTTTCTGTACGGCAATCTCTTCAGGAATCAGGCAATAAGGGTCTCCATCAAACCTGCGTCCTTCGTAAAGCGCACTCATACGGGCTTCTTCCACCTCCGACTTCCAGATTGCTTCATCGCCCACTACCCAAACCACTTCATCAATGACATTGTCCTGTGCTGATACCCACTGAACGCCCAGCCATACTAACAAACACAAGACCATTCCTCTTTTGTTCATATATCTTTTCATCTTTATTTTCGAATTAGCTTACGAAGATAGTGTTTTAATTTCAACCAACGGCTATGATTAACGCTTTTTAAAAAAAGTTTCTCATTATTTCATTGATTTCAGCCGTTCTTCCCACATTTTTTCAAGATAAGCCTGCACTTCTGCCACCAGTTGCTCTCGTGGCACAGCTTCATAGGTTTCCGGTCCTTTGATTCGCTTTCCCTCTACATTTACATAAGGATATTGGGCATCAGCATCAGCCACCGCCACCTTGAACACTTGCTGATCCACATAGGCATTGTCGCCCACTGCAAAGATACCTTGCGTAAAGCGGATATCAGCAAGAGCTGCCAGTTGTGTCCCCCACTCCTCAAAATTCTTTTTCTTCAGTAATTTGCGCGCACGTTTCACCACTTTCTTTGAAGTACCCTGAATGACAATGCCTTTGAAACGCTCCAACGGCCAATAGAAATCTTCACGGTGTGTCTCAAAGTAGGCTTTCAATGCAGCCTCCTCCTCACTGGGCTTCAACACCTCGCGCTGTGTTGCCTCTGCTACCAACAATTGGTCGAGATACTCCGCCTGACGAGCGATGGACAGAGTATCAGCCTGTTCCCAACGAGACTGCTCGGCTTCCAATAACGTTTTCAAGACATACTGTTCCAAGGCATGGCCTACGGATGTCTGACGGGAAGCATAGAACGGAGCGAAATCAAGACCTGTATAGTCCTTCCCATCCAGTGAGAAGAGTACCCGATCTGATTCTCCACGACGCAACAAATCTTTAATATTCTCTTCATTCCGAATGAGACCCGACATATCCTCCAAACGTTTCTGAAAGGTATTCAGAAATACTTCTCCTCGTTTACCCTCCAACATCTGTTTGGCTTCCATCCATGGAGCCGGTGCAGGAGTACGATGCAGCAACTTTACAATGTGAATGCCCATCGGCGAAAGGAAAGGCAGGGAAAATGTTCCTTCCTCCAATCCGAAAACCCTCTCCTCCACTTCCAAAGGCATCTGCCATCGACGGATGAGCATTGTATCTTTTTCTTCCGAATACTTTTCTTGCAAAGATTCAAACGATACCCCCAGAAGAAGTTGACGATAGATAGAGTCAAAAAGCAGCTCTTCCTCATTCAAACGGGACTTGGTAATATGCTGAGGCAAACGGTGGAATATCTGCACCACTTGTGCCGTTTCCTCTATGGCTGGTTCACCCAAACGCTCTCGCAGTGCCCGAAGTTCTTCATCATAAGAATCAGCCATAGAAGTGAGCAACAGGTTTCGTTTATAATCATCCACTTTCCGGAGAATCTCTGGCAAAGTATCAAGTCCTATCGACTTGGCATACTCCACTTTCAGGCGATAGAGTAAAAAATCGTTTTCCTGCGCCCGACTCGTCAGGCACAGGAAAAACAACATTCCTATCAATCCGAAAAACTTTTTCACCAGCATTTCGTCCTATTATTCCGGACGGCTATAGTTTGGAGCCTCACTGGTAATCGCCACATCGTGTGGATGGCTTTCCTGCACACCAGCATTGGTGATACGGGTGAACTTGGCATTGTGTAACTGCTCTATGTTGGCCGCACCGCAATAGCCCATGCCTGAACGCAAACCACCAACCAACTGGTAAATCACCTCGAACAAAGTTCCCTTGTATGGAACACGGCCAGAGATACCTTCGGGCACCAGTTTCTTCACATCTTTTGTTTCACTTTGGAAATAGCGGTCCTTCGACCCGTTCTCCATAGCCTCCAAAGAGCCCATACCACGGTATGACTTAAACTTACGTCCATTGAAGATGATGGTTTCACCTGGAGACTCTTCCGTACCAGCCACCAAGGAGCCAATCATCACACTATAGCCCCCGGCAGCCAATGCCTTCACCACATCACCAGAGTAGCGCAGACCTCCGTCAGCAATCAAAGGTACACCTGTGCCTTCGAGGGCTTTGGCCACATCATAGACAGCCGACAGCTGAGGAACACCCACGCCTGCCACCACACGGGTAGTACAGATAGAGCCCGGGCCAATACCCACCTTCACGGCATCTGCACCTGCCTCCACCAGCATTCTGGCAGCAGCACCCGTAGCTACATTACCCACTACGATATCAATATTCGGGAATTGTTTCTTAGCTTCTTTCAGCTTATCAATCACACCCTTTGAATGGCCATGAGCAGTATCGATTACAATGGCATCCACACCTGCCTCAATCAGTGCCTTCATACGGTCAATGGTATCGGAGGTCACACCCACGCCGGCAGCCACGCGCAGACGGCCTTTCTCGTCCTTGCAAGCCATGGGCTTATCCTTAGCCTTGGTGATGTCCTTATAGGTAATCAATCCCACCAGTTTGTAGTCCTTGTCCACCACTGGCAGTTTCTCAATCTTATTCTTCTGCAGTATCTGGGAGGCAGCCTCCAAATCGGTACCAGGATGGGTTGTCACAATACGCTCACAGGTCATCACCTCGTCAATGTGCTTGCCCAAGTTCTGTTCAAAGCGCAAATCACGGTTGGTGACGATACCCACCAGTTTCCCCTCATCATCCACCACAGGAATACCACCGATCTTATATTCAGACATGATGTCGAGTGCATCCTTCACGGTGGAGCCACGCTTTATGGTCACAGGGTCGTAAATCATGCCGTTTTCGGCACGTTTCACGATAGCCACCTGACGGGCCTGATCCTCAATCGACATGTTTTTGTGAATCACACCAATACCTCCCTCGCGTGCAATGGCAATAGCCATCTTAGCCTCGGTCACCGTATCCATAGCCGCAGTGACAAAAGGAATCTTCAGTTCGATGTTCCGTGAAAACTTTGTTGAAAGATCAACAGATTTTGGCAATACCTCAGAATAAGCAGGAATCAACAGGACGTCATCGAAAGTCAAGCCGTCCATCACAACCTTATCAGCAATAAATGACATAAATGTACCTTTTAAAATTTATTGCGTGCAAATATACACATTTTATTTGATTAATTAGCCATCTCGGAAATAAATTTTATTCGCACCAGTCGAATTTCTTCTTCCGTATAGTCGTCACCCAGTTCATCCATCGCATCATCGATGTTATCGGTAGTTGATTCCTTGAAATAGTCATAGATGTCCAACATGTGATCTTGATCCATGATTTCGTCCAAGAAATAGTTGATATTGAGCTTAGTACCTGAATAGACGATAGATTCCACCTCATCCAGCAGTTCGTCGAACTCTATGCCCTTGGAATTGGCAATGTCATCCAACGCCACCTTACGGTCGATAGCCTGAATGATGGATACTTTCATCTTCGACTTATTGGCCACAGTGCGCACCCTCAAGTCCTCAGGACGCTCTATCTCGTTTTCCTCACAATGGCGCTTGATGAGCTTGCAGAAATCCTCTCCGTAGCGTTTGGCCTTTCCTGCACCCACGCCAGGGATGTTCTGCAGTTCCTCAATGGTCACCGGATAGGTCGTAGCCATTGCCTCCAACGACGGATCTTGGAAAATGACATAAGGAGGCACTGACAATTGCTTGGACAATTTCTTACGAAGGTCTTTCAGCATGGAATAGAGGGTAGGATCAAGAGCCAGCGAAGCGCCCCCGTGCATTGGAGTGTCTTCCTCCTCTTCATCGAAATCCTTATCCTCGACAATCTTGAATGAAGTCGGCTTCTTGAGGAACTTCTTTCCTGCCTCCGTCGCCTTGAGCAGACCATAGTTCTCCACATCCTTGCTGATGTAGCCCGCTATCTGCGCCTGATGAATCACCGTATTCAACGTCTTCTCTTCCTCATTCTCACAAGCGCCGAAGACTTCCAGCTCATCATGCCGATGGTCGATCACTTCCGTTGTTTCCTTTCCTCTGAGAACTTCGATAATATAATTGGCTTTGAATTTTTCCTTAACAGCTATTATCGTCTCAAGGATGTTACATAATAAATCTTGAGCTTCCACTTGTTTCTTAGGATTTAAACAATTATCACAGCTTCCACAGTTGTCCTCCTTGTATTCTTCACCGAAATAGTGCAACAATGTCTTCCGACGGCATACCGACGACTCTGCGTAGGCAGCGGTCTCCTGCAGGAGCTGCTTTCCGATTTCCTGTTCAGCCACAGGTTTGCCTTGCATAAACTTTTCCAGTTTCTGCAAGTCTTTATAATTATAATAGGTGATACACAAACCTTCCCCACCGTCACGTCCGGCACGGCCAGTCTCCTGGTAATAGCCTTCCAGACTCTTAGGGATGTCATAATGTATCACAAAGCGGACATCCGGTTTATCTATGCCCATGCCAAAGGCAATGGTAGCCACAATCACATCAACCTTCTCCATCAGGAAGTCATCCTGATTCTGCGTGCGCAACGCCGAGTCCATACCGGCATGATAGGCGCGTGCACTTATACCATTTGCTTGAAGGATTTCTGCCAGTTCTTCCACTTTCTTACGACTAAGGCAATAGACAATACCCGATTTGCCCGGATTGTTCTTTATGAACTTGATAATATCCTTGTCAACATTGTTCGTTTTCTGCTTAACTTCATAATAAAGATTGGGTCGGTTGAACGAAGACTTGAACACCTTCGCATTCATCATGCCCAGGTTCTTCTGGATATCATGCTGCACCTTGGGGGTTGCCGTTGCCGTAAGCGCAATGACAGGAGCAGAACCTATCTCGTTGATGATAGGACGGATACGGCGATACTCGGGACGGAAGTCATGCCCCCACTCAGAGATACAATGCGCTTCATCCACAGCGTAGAACGATATCTTCACCGTCTTCAGGAAATCCACATTCTCCTGCTTTGTCAGCGACTCAGGAGCCACATACAGCAATTTGGTCTTTCCCTGCACGATGTCTTCTTTTACCTGTTCTATGGCGCCCTTGTTCAGCGAGGAGTTGATAAAATGGGCTATGCCATCCTCTTCGCTATAGTTGCGCATGGCATCCACTTGGTTTTTCATCAAGGCAATCAATGGAGAGATGACGATGGCCGTACCCTCCATCAACAAGGAGGGCAACTGGTAGCATAGGGATTTACCTCCCCCGGTGGGCATGAGCACAAACGTGTCATTCCCCTCCAGTAAGTTGTTGATGATAGCCTCTTGGTTGCCCTTAAAGGTGTCGAAACCAAAATACGTCTTCAGCTGTTCTACCAAGTAATCATGCCTTCTTGCTTCCATAATCGCACTTCTTTTTGTTGAGAAAAACTGAGAAAAACCACAACGAGTGCAGTTATTCAACAAATATACAGAATTTCTTCCGAATAATCAAATAGTAAGCAAAGATTATTTCGCAAAAATATTCAATTTAACGTTTTCCCTTGTTTCAGCCCTGTCTAAGTATGCTGCAGACGCGACACATTGGCTTTTTCCAACTGCTTTTTCGCAAAGTCCAAAGTTACGGTGAACGCCTCGGGATGCTCCGAGGGAATGGTAAACATGGCGTCGATCATGATGGCCTCCACGATAGAACGAAGTCCACGGGCGCCAATCTTGAACTCTATGGCCTTGTCCACAATGTAGTCGAGCACAGCATCCTCAAACTCCAGCTTCACGCCATCCATCTCAAAGAGCTTGATATACTGCTTGATGACAGAATTCTTAGGCTCCGTCAGGATATTGCGCAACGCCTCGCGGTCGAGTGGATTCAGGTAAGTGAGGATGGGCAGACGTCCGATAATCTCGGGAATCAGTCCAAAAGCCTTCAAGTCCATGGGCGCAATATACTGCAGGAGGTTGTCCTTGTCTATGCGTTCCGTCTTGCTGGCCGTCAGGAAGCCCACCACATGGGTATTGAGTCGCTGGGCGATCTTCTTTTCTATACCGTCGAACGCACCACCGCAGATAAACAGGATGTTCTTCGTATTCACCGCAATCATTTTCTGCTCCGGATGCTTGCGTCCTCCATAGGGAGGCACATTGACCACCGAGCCTTCGAGCAGTTTCAGCAAGCCTTGCTGCACACCTTCTCCGCTCACATCACGGGTGATGGAGGGGTTGTCGCTCTTACGTGCTATCTTGTCTATCTCATCGATGAATACAATGCCACGCTCGGCCTCCTCCACCTTGTAGTCGCATTCCTGGAGCAGGCGTGTCAGGATACTCTCTATGTCTTCGCCCACATAGCCTGCCTCAGTAAGCACCGTAGCATCGACGATGGTGAATGGCACTTTCAGCATCTTGGCGATGGTGCGGGCCAGCAGTGTCTTGCCCGTTCCAGTGCTACCCACCATGATAATGTTCGATTTCTCTATCTCCACATCATCGCCCTTGTCTTTCTGCAACAGTCGCTTGTAGTGATTATAGACCGAAACAGCCAGAAATCGCTTGGCATCGTCCTGTCCTATCACATACTGGTCGAGAAACGCCTTGATGTCCTTGGGCTTAGGGAGTTCCTCCATCGTCAAGCCCAACCCTTTCCCTTTGGAGGTAGCCTTCAGTGCATCCTGCACAATCTCGTATGCCTGTCGGGCACACGAATCACAGATATATCCGTTCAGACCCGTGATGAGCAGTCCCACTTCCTTCTCGCTGCGTCCGCAGAAGCTACAACGGTTTTTTACTCTTGATTCTGCCATACGTCCTTATTTCTTTCTCAACACCTCGTCCACCATGCCATATTCCTTTGCCTCCTCGGCCGTCATCCAGTAGTTGCGGTCAGAGTCGGCCCACACCTTGTCAAACGGGGTGTGTGAATGGTCGGCGATAATGGTGTACAGTTCCTTCTTGTACTTCTGAATCTCGCGGGCCTCAATCTCAATGTCAGAAGCCTGACCCTGTACGCCGCCCAATGGCTGGTGGATCATCACGCGTGAGTGAGGTAAAGCATAGCGCTTACCCTCGGCACCGGCCACCAACAATACGGCAGCCATACTGGCAGCCATGCCCGTGCAGATGGTTGACACGGCACTGCTCACAAACTGCATGGTGTCGTAGATACCCAGTCCGGCTGTCACCGAGCCACCAGGGGAATTGATATAGATAGAGATATCCTTATCAGGGTCAGCCTGGTCTAAGTAGAGCAACTGTGCCTGCAGGGTGTTGGCGGTATAGTCGTCAATCTGCGTACCTAAGAAAATCACGCGATCCATCATCAGACGTGAGAACACGTCAAGCTGGGTAACATTGAGCTGACGCTCTTCAAGGATATAGGGATTCAAATAACCATTCTGATACTTGATCACATCATTGAGCACCATACTATTAATGCCAAGGTGCTGGGTGGCAAACTTTCTAAAATCGTCCATCATTGTATTTCTTAAATGTATATTAGGTTACAAAGAAAAGAAAAAAAAATGTTTGTGCAAAATAAAAAAGGGAAAAGAGAGCACATAAAAAAGTTCCCTCCCCTGAATCAAGGGAGGGACCTGGATAGGTATGTCACTTTATTTATGCCTCAAACAGCTTGTTGAAGTCCTCGGCTGAGATGGACTTGTGGTCCAGCGTTACCTTGGTTTTCATGGCGGCGGCCAGCTTGGTCTCCACCACACGGTTATAGAGGTTCTCCATGCTCTCACGCTTCTTCAGCATTTCCTGTGCATAGTTGTCGATGAGGTCCTCGGGGATGTTCATCATACCATACTGGGCAAACTGTGCGCGGGTGCTCTCCTTGGCAGCTTCCATCATATCGGCCTGCTCCACTTTCACACCGTTGACAGCAATGAGACGGTCGCGTACCAACTGCCACTTCAGTTCGTCGATGCTCTGCTTGAAGTTCTCCTCGATGAACTTATCGTCCTTCTCCGGATTGTTGGCCTTCATGATGCGCTTGAGCAGAGGCTCAGACACTTCCAGATTGCCCACCTTATCCATCACATACTTGCGCAAGTCGAGCATGAAGCGGAAGTCGGAATTCTCTGCAAACTGCTTGACCACCGTACCTCTGATCTTCTCCCTGAACTCTTCCTCGGTCTTCACCACGTCCACGCCAAAGGCTCTGTCATAAACCTCCTGGTTCAGTTCACCTGGCATCCAACGGGTAATCTCCTGCACCTGGAAGCTGAAGTTGGACTTCATGTCGGCCACTTCTTCCTTCTTGATTCTGAGCAGCGATGCCAGCTCAGCCTCACTGCCATCCCAGGCAGTGTAAGGATTGAATACCAATACATCGTTCACCTTTGCATCGGCGAAGACAGCCTTCTGTTCTTCGTTCTTCATATATACGGGCAGCATCACAGCATCTTCCACCTGCACACCACCTTCCTTGGTGTTGCCATTCTCGTCAAGCTCAGCAAGCAGACCCTTCAGCATATCGTTGTCCTTGTAGGAATCTACCTTGTCGTACTTACCGTTGCGCTCTGCAAAAGCCTTCACCTGGTCTTCCACCATAGCATCGGTCACTTCCACATCGTAATAAGTCACCTTGTCATCGGCACCCAGCGTAAACTCAAACTGCGGAGCCAACGCCAGGTCGAACAGGAATACGAATGGTTCGTCCACTTTTTCCAGATCAATCTGCTGCTGGTTCTCGTTGGGAAGCGGCTCACCCAGAATCTGCACCTTATTCTCTTGTATATACTTATTTACAGCCTCACCCAGTACCTTGTTCACCTCATCGGCGAGGATAGACTTTCCTGCCATTTTCTTGATCAGGCCCATAGGAGCCATACCTCTGCGGAAGCCGGGCAGCTGTGCTTTCTTTCGATAATCCTTCAGTGTCTTCTCTACCTTGTCCAGATAGTCAGCTTTCTCAAGCGTTACAGTAAGCAAAGCGCTTACTTTGTCATTGTTTTGTAATGAAACGTTCATTCCGTCAAATTAATATTAGTTGTTATTATTTCCGATTTAGGGCGCAAAATTAGTAAGTATCTTTCAATATTCAAAATTATTTTTTCTTTTTTGACCTTACTTCACCTTAAACGCCACGGTTGATGTACCCTCACGTGGTTCCGCCTGCAGACGGTCGGCCCTCACGCCATAGCTTCGCTGCAGTTGGGTACGCACTGCATTGATACGGGCTGCAGAACCTTGGAGTATCAGCACGGCACGCGGATGGTTGCGCAGATAGGCTGCCACCTGAGCCAGACGGGCACTCTGACTGGCATCCACATGGCTGCTTCCCGCCGCAAAGGCGATGGATGGCAGCTCACCGTCAACGGGTGCAGTCACGGCTGCAGTGGCTGGTTGTGGCTGTGTCGTCACCTGTGGTTGTCCGTTCACGTTGGACTTTTCAGGCTGCTCATTAACCTTTGGCTGCTCCGTGGCAACTGGCTGGTTAGAGACAACCGGCTGGTTGGTTTGTGGCTGCACCGGTGTCAATGAGCCAGATTCTTCAGGGGTAGTACCAGTTTGTTGACGCTTGGCGGCTGCTTGTGCGGCTGCCAAGGCCTGATCGTACTCCTTCTTTCCTGCTGACTTGCTCTGTTTCTTAGCCTCCTTAGCCTGTTGCTTGGCGGCTTTCTTCTGAGCCTTGGCTTCCTTCTTGGCGGCTTTCTCCTGTTCCTTCAGGGCTTTACGCTCCTCCTTCTCCTGAGCCTTGGCTTCCTTATCAGCAGCTTGCTCATCGGCTTTCAGTTGCTTTGCTTCTTCAGTCTGCCGGCTGCTCTGTTCGCGCAGTTTGTTCGTCTGTTGGTTCATGCGGCTTATTTCACTGCCATCGGCCAAGGCAAAGTAACGGGTGCCGTTGCTGTTCTTGAAACGGTAGTTCACACCTGCCGACAACTGCCAGGCGGAGTAGTTGAAATTGAACTGCGTGCGCTGGGAATAATGATCCAGGTTGAAATTGATGGCCGGACTGAGGTAGAACTCCAGCGCATCGAGGCTGCTGTGGTGAAACACCAGATCCACCCCTATCTTCGATATCAGGTCATTGTTGTTCTGGGTATCCAATCCGTAGATGTGGTTGAATC
>Ga0310786_10001918_pt1 | contig 32835 bp, 30 predicted proteins | sample AusTroGonzalo_MG_FD_203881 | JGI IMG/M metagenome (GOLD analysis project Ga0310786, IMG submission 203881) | Bovine rumen microbial communities from tropical cattle in Woodstock, Queensland, Australia - Gonzalo_03 (v2) (version 2) | ecosystem: Host-associated > Mammals > Digestive system >...
CCGCCAAGTCGGCATCAAGCATCACCTTGACCCCACGAATCGTGTAAATCCGCGATTTGAGCAAGTTTTCGTCAATTAGGGAAAAGTCAGCAACAGCCGACTTCGCTAGATTCTTTTCAGCCTTCTTTATCATGTAGCCTCCATTTGTTCGCAATGCGACCATTTATATTCAGAGGCGTCTTTAATATTCCAAAATCTCAGAATAAAAAAAACGCATTTCTCCATTAGACAGAGAAACGCGTTGTGCATTAATGTACCTATAATCCGAAATGTTGGCACAAATGCGTAGGGCGAACATTGCAAAAATAAGCTTGCTTATTTTTATAATTGAGCCCAGCATTTGGCGTTTGCGCAACGGGGCAAGGAAATTTTACATAGATGTTTTCGGGCGTTCCCCGGTGCACGCGCCGGGTCGGGCTATATTGCAAGGCGCCCCGTGCGCACCCAGTGCGCCCGCGCCGCTCTTGCAACGGCGCCACGCTATGCGCGTCTCCGCCCCAAGGGGTCACTATCCCTAACGCGAATTAGCTTGTATTTAGGCTGTCTTTGTCAAAGTCAAGGTCTAAAATTAAGACAACCAAACAAAAAATGACGTACAAACGTTTCATAATGCTACAGACAAAGGCGTACCCTTTCGGACTGTAGCATCTTGAAACAAAAATATAAGGATTTTGTTCACAACCCAACGATTTTATAATTGGCACGGATTTTGCATATAAAAAAACATTCTGTTTGGAGTAAACTTTTTATGGCCAGATTATTCAATATCTTCGTCAGTCATTCATGGGGTTATGGCGATCATTACGATACTTTGACCGGGTTTCTCGATGAACGTCCATACTTTAATTGGCGCGACTATTCCGTGCCCAAAGACAATCCAATTCACAATGCTCGGACTCGAGCGTCGTTGAGAGCCGCCTTAAAGGAGAAAATTCGCCATGCGAGCTGCGTGATTGTCACAGCAGGAGTCTATTGTTCTTATTCGGATTGGATCGAAGAAGAAATCGATATAGCCCAGGAATTGGACAAACCTATTATCGACGTTCGTCTTTGGGGTGCGCAACGTATGTCGAGTCTTGTTCAAGACAACGCAGATGTTATTGTTGGCTGGAACAAGGAATCCATTGTTAGCGCCATTAGGGATTATTCCATTTAAAGGAGGTTCGTATGAGCAGAAAGGCTTTGGTTGTAGGTATAGATGATTATGTGGACTGTCCCTTGGATAGTTGTGTTAATGACGCTTGCAGAATCGCTGATTTACTGAAAACGCATGAAAATGGGGAGAAAAACTTTGATGTACTGCTAAAAACAAATGTTTTTTCAAAGGATGAGTTGCTGGAGGATATCCAGCGACTGTTTTCTGGAGAAAACGAAATAGCACTGTTCTATTTTTCAGGACATGGCTATAAGTCTGATACCCGAGGTGAATATATTTCTACACCGGATGGTACAGATATGAGTCCGGGAATCAAGTTGAGCGAGCTCTCCGAGATTATCGGAAACTCAAAATGTCATAACAAAATTGTAATCCTAGATAGTTGTTTTTCGGGCGGAGCTGGTAATATGCCCTTACTGGCAAATGACAAAGCCGCACTTGATTCGGGTGTGACGTTCCTGTCTGCTAGCGATAAAAATGAAAGTGCTTTAGAAGGGGTGTTCACCGACTTACTTGTGAACGCGCTAAAGGGTGAGGCGGCGGACTTGCTCGGAAATGTTTCACCTGGTTCAATATATGCTTATGTTGACAAAGCCTTAAGTGCCTGGGATCAACGTCCCATATTCAAGACTAATGTACACGAATTTGTTTGCCTGAGAAAAGTGCCTCCACCAGTTCCCTGTACGGAGCTTAAACGATTAAAGGAATTTTTTAGTCGGCCGGAAGACGAATTTCCCTTGAATCCGTCTTTTGAGTTTACAAATTCGCCGAATGAATCACATGAATTGGTAGAACCTCTCGCCAATCCAGAAAATGTCAAAAAATTAAAATTCCTACAGAGGATGGTTTCTGTTGGGTTGGTTGAACCGGTTGGAGAAGAACATATGTATTTTGCAGCGATGCATTCCAAGGGATGTCGGTTGACCCCGCTTGGAAAGTACTATCTGCGTTTGGCCCAAAAGGATAGAATATAAGGAGAATACCATGGCAAAGAAACGTACATTCATCAGTTTCGACTACGACCACGACAAGGAACTTAAGGAATGCCTTGTTGGTCAAGCGAGGAATCCCGACAGTCCGTTTGAAATAACGGATATGTCTATCAAGGAAAAGATTGACGACAACTGGAAAAAGAAAGCCCGCTCTTCACCTACGATGACGCTGTAATCGAGCCCAACGAAATGCAAAAAGAGGCCGTTGTCAAACTGGCTCAGCTCAGGGACACAGGCGCCACAAAAGCTCTTGCAATTGCAGCTACTGGAAGTGGAAAAACTTACATGTCCGTTTTCGACTCCGTCCAGTTTAAGCCCAATCGTCTCCTTTTTATTGTTCACAGAGAAGATATTTTAAATAAAGCAAAAGAATCGTTTAAAAAGATTTATTACAGCATAGATAAATCTATCACTTTCGGCTCATTTACAGGCAATCTTGATGAGAAGAATTGCAGATTTCTTTTTGCGACAAGAGACAAACTTGCCTTGCACTATACAGAATTCAAACCGGACGATTTCGACTACATCGTTCTAGACGAAGCACATCACGCTGCAAGTCCTCAATACAAAAGTATTCTAAACTACTTCAAGCCCAAATTTTTATTGGGATTAACGGCAACTCCAGAAAGAACCGACGGTCAAGACATCTTTTCCTTATTCGACAATAATATCGCTATAGAAATACGTCTTCGTCAAGCGCTCGAATACAATCTTATTTGCCCATTCCACTATTTCGGACTGAAAGACGTTGACGGAATCGACTATTCCAAGATTACGGCAGAACCGGGAACGAAAGAATTTGTCCAACAAATTGCCAGCATGTTGATGATTGCTAAACGTGTTGACTACGTTATTGAAAAATTCAAATTCTATGGACACGACGGAGAAAAAGCTAAAGTTCTCGGTTTTTGCGCAAACATAGAACATGCAAAATACATGGCCGACGAATTTAACAAACGACTTTCTGTAAATGGTAAAGATGTCGCTGTAGCACTGTATTCTGATAACAAAATAAGCCCTATAACTAGAGAAAAATACGTCAAGCGTCTCGAAGATGATTCGGACTGTCTTCAGTACATCTTTACAGTTGATCTATTCAATGAAGGAATCGACATTCCTTCTGTAAATACCGTATTGATGTTGAGACCAACAGAATCCAGCATCATCTTTATACAGCAATTAGGCCGTGGCCTTCGAAAGTTGCCAAACAAGGAATTCGTTACCGTTCTTGATTTCATAGGTAACTATAAAAATTCATTTTTGATGGCCATCGCCTTATACGGAAAGCCCGATTTCGACAGAGATACGCTTAAAGTTCAAGTTGCAAGCGACTTTGCCGAATTACCCAACGGTACCTATATCCACATGGACAGAATTACCAAGGAACAAATATTGTTCCAACTCGAAGCAGAAAGATTCATGTCCATGAAATACATGAAGGAATCCTACAATGCATTCAAGAATTTGAGTTGTGGCGGAAAAGTTCCCATGTTAGTGGATTACCTGAAACAAGACGGAAGCATCGATCCTCTTCGCTTTACACAATTTCATGCGCAATTCAAGACATATATGGAATTCGTTTCTTATATGGAGAAAGATTCGCATCCTGAATTGTCTTTGGCATTAGACAACAACGCCTTCTCAGCCGCCATGCGTCTATTCAGTTTCTACAGCCCTGCAAAAAGAGCTGAGGAATGGATTATTTTAAAGACAATTCTCGACAGTCCAAATTTTGAAGCTTCCATGGACGAGATTCTTTTAGAAGCCCCCAAATATATATCCAAGACTCATTTCGATCGATTCCTCCATGCAGCAGAAGTATTGTCTGGAAAATATTTCGATAAAGCAGAATTGACGAAATACAGCCAATCTTTGCTGGTTTTCCAAAGCAACTCCATCGCATTCAACGATTCCTTAAAAACGTGTCTGAAAAATGATTCTCTTTCGCTTTTGTGGTTGTCGGATTTGATTCGCTACAATCTACTGCGTTTCCAACGAGAGTTCGACTCGTTTGATAGCAGTCTCCCCTTCTTGAAATTGTATCACGAATATTCCATGAGGGATATAGCCCTTCTATGCGGTTATAAAAAGACTCATTCCGCATTTAGAGGGCAAGGCTTGTTAACATTGGATTATCCTAATTATTACATTTTCGTCAACCTACACAAAGACGCAAACATCAAGGAATCCATCAATTATAAGGATAAATTTATCCAGCCTGACATTTTCCAATGGGAATCCCCCAACAGCACAACACAAGAATCTGAAGTCGGAAAAAATTTAATAGACAATGTCAATAGAGGCGTAAAGCTTCATCTTTTTGTTCGAAAATTTGAAGAAATCGAAGGTGTCACGCAACCATTCATGTACCTTGGCGAAGTTTACACGTACAAGGACACCGTAAAGAACAATAAACCCATTATGATGGAATTTGGTTTATTCAACCGTGTGCCAGAAGACATCTACCGAGACTTCACGACAACTGTAGAAGTAAAGGATCTGCAATCATGAAACGCATCGAAGTAGTAGCAGGCATTATCAAAGACAGCAACAAAATTTTCGCAACCCAGCGAGGTTACGGAGAATTCAAAGATGGTTGGGAATTTCCAGGCGGAAAAATGGAGGCCGGAGAAACTCCGCAAGAAGCGCTCGCTCGCGAACTGAAAGAAGAACTCGCCATTGATGTTTCTGTCGGAGAATTTCTCTGCACGGTCGATTACGACTACCCCACATTCCATTTAACCATGCATTGTTTCTATTGCTCTGTCGTTGGCGGAGAATTGACTCTGCTGGAACACGAAGCCGCCAAATGGCTGAACATGTCGGAACTACATTCCGTCAACTGGCTGCCTGCCGATGTAGAAGTCGTTGCCGCATTAGAAAGGAATCTATAAAGCGTTCCTCGTGCAATATGCAAATTCTTGGCGATGTCTGTTTTGGGCACGCCAAGCGAAATCATTTTGCGAATCCATTCGCTTTTCTTTTCGCAATTCGAGTTAAGGGTAAGGCTGCCTTTTGGACGTCCGAGAACAACACCTTCGGATTTTTTCCGTGCTAACGCTTCTTTAGTGCGTTGACTGATGAGGTTACGTTCGATTTCCGCAGACAAACCAAAAGCAAATGCAAGAACTTTGCTTTGAATATCGTCACCAAGGCGATAGCCATCCTTGATGGTCCAAACACGGCATTCCTTATTCATGCAAATGTTCAGAATTTCCATGATCATGAAAAGGCTTCGACCGAGCCTCGAAAGTTCAGCACAAATAATAAGATCGCCCTTTTGAACTTTTTTCAAAAGACGCCCTAATTGACGTTTTGTGTAGTTCTTCGTTCCGCTAATCGTTTCTTCAATCCAGCCATCAATTATTAATTGTTGGTTTCTAGCAAAACGCTCAATTTCAAATCGTTGGTTTTCGACAGTTTGTTTGTCGGTGCTTACACGTATATAGCCGTATATCATTCTTTCTGCTGTTTTTCATATAATAACCGATATAATAACCGGCCTCCGGAAAAACAGCCTTTGGCCATATAATAAACAGGTAACCTCAGGCTACCTATACGCACCCGCGTACATTAAAGAATATACAAAAAATTATTCCCCCAAAATCACAACCATCTCATTCTCATCATATTCCTTGCCAAACACCTCCCTGCAACATGCTCGCAACGCTGTTTTTGCATCGGCACATTCCTTAAAAAGAACCATTCCACTGTCTAAACATTCCATGTCGAGTTCACCATCAATGTCGATGCATTCTGGCTTGAATGTTGACCATAAGCAATAATCGACGAAACCATTTTGGATATCTTCGTCTTGCAGATTGTCGCCAGTCCCGCTTTGGACTTTCAAAAAGACTTTCTCATCTTTCACCCAAGCGAGTATCGCGTTGAACATAATGTGCAGAATCCTTTTGTATGTTGATTTTCAAGCCGAAAGTTCAGAATCTTTAGTTTAAAGATAGATTTTATTAATGACATAAAATGACGTTAAAAACTAAAAAAAGAAGTTTGAATTTTAATCAAAAAATTGGAAAGGGTATTGACGGAGGCTGAAATTTATTTTATATTACTAATGCTCGTGTGAGCACTACGCATTAAAAATCCGCAATTTCAAGCTTGTTTGCGGAAAAGGAGCTTTCAAATAATGTTGACCGAAACTGCTAATAATTATAAATTTTGGGGGTATCATGGCTCTTGAAATAAGAAACATCCCCGTTCTTACAGGCTCTACGGCAGAGTCGTTTATCCGCGCTGCCGAAGAACGCGAGAAGAACCCGCGTCACCTAGGGCTCAAGGTTTCCTTCGCCCAGATCGATGAGATGGCCGCCCGCGCCCGTTCTTACAGAGAGGCCCATAATGGAAAGAATCCGTTTAGCATTTGATTGCACAATTTACCCAATAGATAAAAATACCAAATTAACTTCGTTTTGCTGCGGCGACGAGGACTTGGATGATTTTTTCAAAAACGATGCCTACCTGTATTCCGCACAACTATTGGGAAAAAGCTACATCGCTGTGACGAATTCAGACACTCCGCAAATTGCATGTGCGTTTACGTTGGCCAACGATAGCATCAAATCGACGATGATTCCAAAATCCTCACGGAATCGCCTAGAACGCAAAGTCCCGAATGCAAAACATACACGAACATATCCGGCGTTGCTAATAGGGCGTTTGGGTGTAAACGGACAGTTTCAGCGAAGTGGTTTGCATCTAGGGAGCCAAATTATCGATTACCTAATTTCTTGGTTTATTCATCCCGACAACAAGACCGGATGCCGCTTTATGGTTGTCGATGCATACAACAGGCCCGAAACAATCAACTTCTATCAAAAGAATGGTTTCCGCTTTTTGTATCCGGACGAAAAGCTTGAAAAAAAGGCTTTCCATATCGATGTCGGCCAGCCTTTGAACACCCGGATGATGTATCTGGATTTGATCGACTTCGTTTCGTAGAAAAAAGCGACAGCCGTTTTTTTTAATTTGCAGGCTCTATCGGAACATCCCACAGAATCGTTTCTTCATGCTTTTCAGAGGCCTTCTTTAAATACACTTTTACGGGAGGCAAATTCGACTTCGAAACATTAAATACACACCATCTGTCAAAATAATCTATCAAGCCACCATTTTTTTTATAAAAAATATCGAGCGGAAAATCTTTTTTACTCAACGTAGTCAAAACATTCTCTAAATCAAGTCCACTAGAATCAAGCATTTCTTTAAAATCAAGGTCTTCTTTCGGATATTCATATAAAACTTCTTTCAAATAAGCCATTTCCATCTCATAACGAACACATAAGTCTGTATCATCTTTTCCGAGTATGTCAGGGCGCGATTCAGGATTATCCCTAAAATAATTCATACGCGCAAGCGCATAGGCCAATGGTATTTTCTGCTTTAGCAAATCAGGCTTTATGTAATACCAGTGATTATCAGAGTCAAATAAATAGCAGTAGTCGGTAAACATCACTTTCGGATTAATATCTTTTTCACTTCGGCATATTTCATGCGGACAATAGTCACGCCAAACCCTTGTGCAAAAAGTTCTTGTATTACGATCCATTATAGCGGAATTATGTTCTGTACCAGGTGCACCAAGAACTTCCAATTGGCCAAGAGAAAACAGTTTTTCCACTTTTTCCGGTGTATCGTAGTACATTTGCAAAACAAAGCCGGCATATTCTAAATAACCGTCATTGATAACACTGCCGAACTGAATTACATCAGGTGAAACTCGACGTGCAATAACAGCATGTGTGCCCATAATAACTCCTTGATTATTCGTTTAATGACAATACAAGAATCTACATCCATCAAACAAGCCCCGTCAAGGGGTCGCTTTGCAGCCGCCCCCACTCCCCATTTCATTTTGACGCACCAACCGTTTCACGCACGAAACACCGGGCGTTTCGCGATGAAATACCGCACCCAGGAAATCGCCCAAAGGGGCACTCGCCCGAGATTTCCCGCATTTTCGCCCACTAAAAGTTGCCGTTTTTGAGCGAATTTCGACATTTTTCGAGCAACAGTCACATTTTTTCAAAAAAATTTAGCCCACAGCCCCATTTTTCGAAAAGTTGGCACGCTCTTCGCTTATAGTAGAGCGAGAACAAAAAACAGGGCCAACGCGAACGACGAGCCCGCAACAAAAAGAGGTTAAAATTATGATGAACACTCAGATTCTTCCGAACGCTTTCTATGGTATCCAGAACTTCATTGACAGCTTGAACGCCGCAAACGCAAAGTGCGAATGCACCTACACGCCGAAGGCTGACTACTATGAAACCGAAGGCGGTTTCGCACTCGAAGTCGAAATTCCGGGCGTCAAGAAGGAAGATTTGGACATCCAGGTCGAAAAGAACATCTTGACCGTCAAGGCCACCCGCGCCCGCAAGGACGAAAAGTTCACTTACGAACGCAGTTTCCGCCTTGCCGAAGATATCGATACCGACAACATCAAGGTCTCCTTGGAAAACGGTATCCTTAAATTCGACCTTACCAAGAAGGCTCAGGCAGCAGCCCGCAAGATCACGATTGCCTAGCCGGCAATCGGGCTAACGCCCAACGCTCCATCTTTTTTCATACAACTCCTCCTTAGAACAAGGTTTCCCGGCGTCCGCTGGGAGCCTTTTTTGATTGCCAAAAAACGGCTTTTTTACTATCTTTTAATTTGAAAACGATTCTCAAATTGAATTTATTCAATTCATCGTACAAACAAGGTTAGAGATAACGTGTTTCACTTGCTAGACAAAATTATGGTCGCCTTAGCGTTGCTCTATACGGAGCACCACATAGACCATCTTTGTCATGGCGAACATTGCCACACGTGCCATCACATCCACCACTGTCTCGACCTCATTTCTGAATTTTGCTTTGAACTCGTCGAAGCTCCGATCGAGCTCATTTGCCGTTGTTTCCTTTTCAAGCTCGTACGCTTCGCAGTCGTTGTACTGCGACCGATCACGCTCGTTTCGCAAAAAATCCTTTTACTGAATTGATCCGGTTCAATCAACGAACCCATTGGCTCCCCGTCCTTGCACTGGGGCATTTTACATCATTCACATAAAAGGATTTAAAAATGAAAAAGGTTTCATTTTATTCTTTGCTGCTTTCTCTTTTGATGGCAGCAATCTTTTCTCTCGTCGCTTGCAACAACGCCGAAAAAAAGCCGGAACAAGGCAAGCTCTCGATTGTCGCTACAATCTACCCGGAATACGCTTGGCTTAAAGAAATTCTCGGTTCGCGCGCCGATTCCGTAGACCTCACGCTCCTCATTAAGAACGGCGTAGATCTGCACAGCTACAAGCCCACCGCACAGGACATCGCAAAGATCGCGAGCGCCAACATGGTCGTTTACGTGGGCGGCGAATCCGACGAATGGATTAAGGATGCACTCGAAGCCTCTCCGAAAAAGGACCGCGCCGAAGTCAACCTGATGGCCGCTCTCGGTGACCGCGTCAAAGCCGAAGAAGTCGTCGAAGGCATGCAGGCCGAACACGAAGAACATCATCATCACGGCGAACACGCCGAAGAACACGAGCATCACGAACATCATGATGAACATGCGGAAGAACACGATCATGAACATCATGATGAGCATGCCGAGGCACACGAACATCACCATCACGACCACGAAGAAGAAGTCGAAAATGACGAACACGTTTGGCTCTCGCTGAAGAACGCAGAAATCCTCGTCCAGAAAATCACTGCAGAACTCGCAAAGATTGATCCGGCTCACGCATCGCTTTACAACGAAAACACCGCCGATTACGTTGCCAAGATCAAGGCACTCGATGGCGACTACCGCACCGCTGTCGAAAGCGCTTCCCGCAAAACCGTTCTCTTTGGCGACCGCTTTCCTTTTCGCTATCTGGTGGATGATTATGGTCTTAAGTATTATGCCGCGTTTGTTGGCTGTTCCGCCGAAAGCGAGGCTAGCTTCGAGACGATCGCTTTTCTTGCAGGCAAGATGGACTCCGAATCGCTCCCCGCAATTTTCACTATCGAAAAGGGCAACAAGAAAATCGCAAACGCAGTTCTCGCCGCAAGCAAGAACTCAAAGGAAGCACAAATCCTCACCATCAATTCTATGCAATCGATAACGGAACAGCAAATCGCCGAAGGCATTAGCTACTTGTCGATCATGCAAACGAATTTGGACGTTCTGAAAAAGGCTTTGAACTAAAAATGATTAAGTGCCGCAATTTAACTCTCGGATACGGGAGCAAGAATATCGTCAACGGTTTTGACTACGATATCAGCGATGGCGATTACCTTTGCATCATCGGCAGAAACGGCTGCGGAAAGACGACGTTCTTGCGCGGGCTTGCCGGCGTGTTGCGCCCTAAATCCGGTAAAATCGAGCTTTGCGACAATTTACAGCGAAAGCAAATCGGTTACTTGCCGCAGATTACGATTGCACAAAAGGACTTCCCCGCCTCGGTCGAAGAAATCGTACTTTCGGCATTCCAAGGCAAAAGCCTGTTGCTTCCGTTTTACGGTCGTGCCCTCCGGGAACGCGCCAGTGAGTGTTTGGCGCTGACCCGTACCGAGAACTTGCGGAAAGCGTGTTTCCGCGAGCTTTCGGGAGGCCAAAAGCAGCGCGTGCTTTTGGCAAGGGCGCTTTGCGCCGCAGAACGTCTTTTGCTTTTAGACGAGCCCGTTACTGGTCTCGATCCCGAATCGTCGAAGAATATGTACAGCATCATCAAGGATCTTCATGAGCAAAAGAAAATGACGATCGTGATGGTCACGCACGATGTTGATGCCGCGACAAAGTACGCCACACGGGTTTTGGACTTCAACACGGTAATCAACAATTAATCTTTAAACGGTCACTCAATGCATCTCGTCATTCTGAGAAGCGAACAGCTTCGAAGAATCCAGTCATTTTTTCCATTGGATTCTATCGATTCAGCCTACTATTACTAATCACTAACATGTTTGACACTCTATTATTTTATCTAGACTTCCCGTTCGTGCGATACGCGATTATCGTCGGAATCCTTATTTCGCTCTGTTCGTCACTTTTGGGAGTAACGCTTGTTCTCAAGCGCTATTCCTACATTGGCGACGGCCTTTCGCACGTGGCGTTCGGGGCTCTCGCGATTGCGACCGTTCTGAAAGTCACGAACAATATGTTCATCATCTTGCCCGTAACGATCATCGTCGCGGTTCTGCTTCTTTGCGGCGGGAAAGACGCCCGAATCAAGGGAGATGCGGCCATCGCGATGGTTTCGGCAGGGGCACTTGCCATCGGGTATTTGCTGATGAACATTTTCTCTGCCTCCGGGAACGTCGCTGGCGACGTCTGCACAACTCTTTTCGGCTCGATGTCCATTCTCACGCTCAAGCCGACAGACGTCTATCTCTGTGTCGCCCTTTCAATCGTCGTCCTCGTAACATTCGTACTTTTCTACCACAAGATTTTCGCCATCACCTTTGACGAAAATTTCGCCCGCGCCACCGGCGTAAACGTTACCTTGTTCAACCTCCTCATCGCCATCATCATTGCAGTCATTATCGTGCTTGCAATGAACCTTGTCGGCGCGCTTCTCGTTTCTGCGCTCGTCGTATTCCCGGCGCTCTCTGCGATGCGCGTTTTCAAGAGCTTTTTCTCGGTCACCGTTGCCGCCGCCATCATTTCAGTTTGCTGTTCGCTCATTGGAATTCTCGTGGCCATTCTCGCCGGAACCCCCGTCGGTTCCACAATCGTTGCGGCAGACATTATTGCATTCCTGATCTGCTATATTACAAGCTTGATTCGGAACCGGAAAGCATAAATAGGTAATCGCAATGAGGATCTGTTGTTTATATAGATTTTTTTCTAGAGCCGCAATCATTGCCGTTCTTTGCTTATTCGCATTTGCACCTTCAGGTTTTGCAGCAGAAAAAGGTTCCGCCAATCGCATTGACATAGACCTTTCGCGAATGAGCGCCACCATGGTCTATTCGATGGTTTTCCAGATGGTGACCGAACCCGAGAAATTTGTTGGCAAGCGCATCAAAATGAAAGGCGCCTTTTCCAGCTATTACGACGAAGCCGTAGACCGTCGCTTTTTCGGTTGCGTCATCAAGGACGCCCTCGCCTGCTGTTCACAAGGGCTCGCTTTCGAAACAGCAACACCCCGCCAATATCCCAAGGATTACCCGAGCGAAGGATCATCCATTACAATCATCGGGACTTTTGAATACGAAAAAGAAGAAGATGGCATCGGCTATCCGATCATAAAAAAAGCAATTCTTTCTAGATAAAAATGATTCGTTTTTCACATATGCGCAAGTTCATCATCGTGCTGATCGCGGCATGCCTTTTGGCAGTTGCGCAGCACCATCATGATGATTTCGAAGGGCACGAAGACTGCCCCGTTTGCGCATTGATTCATGACGGATTCCATTTGGACGATTTCACTCCGGTTGCGGTTGTATTTTGGATTCTGCTTTTTATTCTACAAACGCAGTACGCCTCGCGAAATCTACAAACTTTCGTTCCTCATTATAATCCTCGCGGCCCTCCCTGTAAGGCCTCCTAACAATCAACACTATCAACAACATAACAACATTTGCAACCTTCTAGACGTTTAGGCTCACACCTCCCTAAGCGTTTAGAAACGTTGCGCAAAAAAAACAAAGGATTTATAATGAAAAAGCTTCAACTCTTGGCACTCGCCATTTTCGCACTCATCTTCGCCGCATGCAGCGACAGCAACTCCACCTCCACCGAACAGCACGAACATTTCGAAGTCGAAGGATGGACGCTTTACTCCGCTGATTGGGACAAACTCTACAGTGTTTATCGTGGCAAAGAAGCCGCCAACCTCGAAGGTCTCAAAGTCAACGCCAACTGCATGAGCGCTCACATTCACGTGAAGTTCCTCGACGAAAACAACAAGGAAATTGCAGGCCCGAGCGACGATGAACATTCTCTCGGCTGGGAAGTCGGCGACAGCAAGATTCTCGATATCCACTTTGAAGGCGGCTGGGGCTTCCATCTCAAGGGCCTCAAGAAAGGCGAAACCACTTTGATCCTCAAGGTCAAGCACCACGACCATGCCGACGCCAAGACGCCTGAAATCAAGGTTGTCGTCGACAAGGCTTTGGACGCTGACAAGTGCCCGTTCCAGGAAGACGAAGAAGATGAAGACTAGCCTTTTTAGGGCTGCCATGGGGAGCCTCCTTTGCGGAGGCTTCCTTCATTTTTCATTTGCCCAAGAATTTGTACAGGATTTAGGCAATTCAACCATCGTAGCCGAACAATCCACCGAAACTATTTTAGACGGTTTGCGCAAAGACGAAGAACTGCAAGCCGAAAAACTCGATCGCAAAATTTCCACGACCATCGCAGAGACCATCAAGAACGAGCCCGATATTGCCATCCGCTCCATGGGTCCTGCCGCCGCACGCCCCGTCATTAAAGGACTTTCCGGCAGTCACGTTGCCATCACCGAAGACGGATCCTTTTGCGGTGACATGAGTGCCACCTCGCCCGACCACGCTGTCGCCTCCGAAGTCTTGACAGCACACAAGCTGAACATCGTCCGCGGTCCAAGAATCTTGAGCGAATCTTTCGCCACCGCAGGCGGCGTCATACACGTCAACCACCAAGACATTCCTTTTGAAATCGCAAACGTTCGCGATTCTTCATCTAGCGATTCGCAAACCCGCGATTCAAGCAGTACACAATTTCACGGCTATGTTACCGGCTACGCTGAAAGCGGCCAACCGGGATTCGCTACCGTCGTAGGCGCGAACGCCAACGTCCACGGGCTCACGCTCAAAGGCGAACTTTCCGCCCGCAACATGGGCGACATGAAGACTCCAGACGGAGACCTTAAAAACACCGACATTCAAAACAAGAGTTTTGCCGTCGGAGCCGCCTACAGCTTTGAACGCTTCAAGCTCGGCGCCTCCTTCCGCAATTTCAATTCTACTTACGGCATCCCGGGCGGGTTCATCGGCGGGCACCCCAACGGCGTTGACATCGACCTTTTCAAGCGCGACTTGACTTTGCGCGGACTTTACCTCCCCGCCCAAAAGTCTAGCGACACCTTGAGCGTCACCTTCCGATTCAATCAGTACCACCACACGGAATACGAAACCAAGGAATACGTCGGCGCCGAATTCGCCGTCAATCAAGAAAACGTCCGCATCGAAAAATTCATCGCACAAAGCGGTCCGTTTTTCGGCATCCACTTCGGTGGAGAATTCGATATGCGTTCCATCGAAATGGGCGGTTACGTCTTTACGCCTCCCACAAACTCCTATTCCGCCTCGCTCTTTTCTGTCACTAGCCTTAATGGATGGTGGGACGGCATGGAGATTACCTTGTCCGCACGACTCGGCGGCGCATTCTTCAGACCGCAAGAAAGTATCGTCGCCGACAAAAGCGCCATCGAAGACCGCAACTTTGCGCTATGGGCCATCGCCGCCGAATTCTCGCAACGTGTCGCTCCCGGCAAATTCCTCACGCTAAATGTTTTCAGAACCACTCGCGCCCCGACTATCGAAGAACTCTACAACCAAGGCCCGCATCTTGCCGCCTACACTTACGAACGTGGCAATCACAAGCTCGACGCCGAAAGCGGCTACGGCGCAGAACTCGAATTCCGCGACTACGGCGAAATCATCAACTGGCGTGCCGCCGTTCACAGCACTTGGTTCCTGAACCACCTCGCCCCCCGTGCTACCGGCGATACGAACTGGTCACAAATTTTGCCGATTTACCAAGTCAGCGGCGACGACGCACTCCTCATGGGAGGAAGCGCCTCCGTCGAACTCCCAACAGAACAAGGATTCTACGCGCAAGCAGGTGCAAGCTACGTCTGCGGATTCTACCAGAACGAAAACTGGAGCGACATGCCGCAAATTCCGCCGTTCAAGTTCCACGGCGAAATCGCTTACCTTTGGACGCATGTCCGCGCAGGAATCAACACCGAATTCGCACTCGCACAAAACCGCGTGGACCGCTACGAAGAACGCACCCCCGGCTACGTGACCTTCGGAGCCTCCCTCGAATTCCACTGGTCGCTCGCGCTCGCCCACTACAGCATCATCCTCCGTGGCGAAAACTTGTTCGACGCCGACGTGCGCAACCACCTTTCCCGCCTCAAGTCCGTAATGCCCGAAAAAGGCCGCAACCTGAGCCTCCTCGCCAAAGCGGAGTTCTAACAACACTGTCACCCCGCACTTATTGGCTTTGACCACTTAGTGCTTTAGCACTTACGTGGTCATGATCCGCGTATGGGGACGGGGTCACCTTTCCCCATTGCAAAGAAACACATTTATGGTCTATTTTTTGAGATATTTGTATATTCTTTACCGTTAGAAATAGAAGATTTTACGATGGCCGATAAAGAATTGCTCGATAAAGAAGTTTTAAAGACCGTAAGCCGCATTGAACTTTCCGTGCGCGGCACGCTCGACACCGTGATGACCGGCGCCTACCACAGCTCTTTCAAGGGCAACGGTATGGAATTCAGCGAAGTCCGCGAATACATGCCGGGCGACGACGTCCGTACCATTGACTGGAACGTGACCGCCCGAACAGGCACGCCTTACGTCAAAAAGTTCATCGAAGAACGCGAAATGACCATGCTCCTCATGGTCGACGCTTCCAGCAGTTCAGAATTCGGTTCCGGCAAGCAGATGAAAGGCGAAGTCATGGCAACGCTCACGGCTCTCCTCGCATTTGCCGCCATCAAGAACAACGACAAGGTCGGCCTCCTCATTTACACCGACCAAGTCGAACTGTTCATCCCGCCCGAAAAAGGCCGCAAGCATGTGTTGCGCCTCATCCGCGAAATCCTTTACTTCAAGCCGCAGCACCACGGCACCAATACGCAGGTCGCCCTCGAATATGCCGGCAAGATTCTGAATCGCAAGGCCGTCATCGTCGTGATGAGCGACTTCTTAGACGAAGGCTTTGAAAACGCTTTCCGCGTATTGCGCAAGCGTCACGATGTTCTTGCAGTTTCCGTCGTGGACCCGCGTGAAATGGAACTCCCGCCCGCAGGCCTCGTAGAACTCGAAGACCCCGAAACCGGTGAAACGCTCCTCATCGACACCGGTGACGCCGCCTTCCGCGAAGCATTCGCCCGCGAAGCCAAGCGCCAAGGCAAGGCGACCAAGGAACTCTTCCAGCGCATGTCGATTGACTTTGTCCGCATCGAGACGCACGACGACTTCAAAGAAACCGTCGCCCCGCTCATCGAACACTTCCGCCGCCGCGCCCGCGCCGCCAGCAGATAACTGTCAAAAAATTCAGCAATTACAAACGCCCTCAATTAATATTGAGGGCTTATTGTTCACAGGCCGCTAGCATTCCCTTCAACTCCCGCTTCACGGTCTCCAAATCGCTATTCGTAAGCACCGGAATCAGCGCATTGATTTCTTCGATGGGTTTGTCCCACCATTTGAACTTCAGCAAGAGCGAAGTCAGTTCTTCGTCAAAGCGGTAGCGGATCGTCTCCGCCGGATTCCCGACCACAACCGTGTACGGTTCCACATCGCTACCGACAACGCTATTCGCACCGATAATCGCACCATCGCTAATATGCACACCCGGTAAAATCACCGCATTCTGCCCAATCCACACATCGTTCCCAATGACAGTATCGCCCTTAAACGGCAAATCGCTTTTTGCAGGCGACTTCATATTCCAGCCCTCGAGCGTGTAGAACGGGAACGTCGAAACCGCATTCATCTGGTGGTTCGCACCGTTCATCACGAACTCCACGCCAGCGGCAATCTGGCAAAATTTGCCGATGATGAGCTTGTCGCCGACAAAGTCGTAGTGGTGAGTCACATGACTTTCGAATTCCGAGTCCGCGATGTAGGTAAAATCCCCGACGATAATGTTCGGGTTCTTGATCGTCGGCTTGACATAGATTTCCTTGTCGTAGCCTGCAATCGGGTGGACAGTATTTGGATTCGGAACCTTCATAAACATTTCCTTCGTCTTTATCTATCGTAAATTCTACAAAAATTTTCAACAACGCAACATTTTAAATCGACTCAAGGTAAAATAAATCTTTTTTTCTTGTGCAAAAAGAGTGCAATAAACTAATTTATAGATATGAAATACAGAAAATTTTTCCTTACCGCATTTGCCTCCGTGTTCTTTTGGGCTTGTTCCCAAGACAACCCTACACCGGCACAGCCGACCACGCCCATTCCCGAGCCCGAAAAAAAGCTCAAGGAATTTTCGAACACGCTCCTGGACCTTACCTCTGGTCAGCGCACGGTTGACGAAGGCTATTGGAAAAACGCCCTTACCGAAGTCTGGAAAGGACTCAAGAAAAGAAATATCGAGCCGTACAGCACGGGATTAATCCACAGGCCCAAAAGCGAAAAACCGGGTGACGCCGTCAGCGAAGGCGTAGGCTATGGCATGCTCACGGCCCTATTCGCCAACGACCAGCAGACATTCAACCAGATTTGGGAAGCCGGCAACAAATACATGTGGTCACGCTGCTACTACAACTGGCAAGTAGACAATACTGGACGCGTATTAGGCGGCGGAGCCGCTACAGATGCCGAAGAAGACATCACGCTATCCCTCCTTTTTGCAGATAAACTCGTTAAGGCCGGCAAGTGGACAGACTACACGTCGGCAACTCACGGCAGCTACCTTCAACACGCCCTAAAAATGATGGGCTGCATGTGGAGTACCGATCAAATCACTACCTACGGCACACTCGCTCCCGGTGCCGGCTGGGGCGGCGAATCATTTGTGAACCCCGGATATTTTTCTCCCGCCTGGTACAAGATTTTTGCACAATACGACCCCGACCACAACTGGATGCAAGTCGTAGACCGTAGCTATGAAATTCTTGGAAACAGCATCGGCTACCCCTACGGTTTGATTCCCGACTGGATGACCCCGGAAGGCGGCTCTGCTGGAGGCGGGATCGGCTACAACTCCTACGGCGACGGCCTTTATTGCTTCAAGGATGCCATCCGCACGTTGTGGAGAATCGCCATAGACGCCATTTGGTTCAACGAACCTAGAGCCATTGCACTCCTGACCAACGCCGTCAACTTCATCAACAGCGTGGGTGGCGCCCCGGCAGCAAACTTCTATAAAACAGACGGAACCCTCATTCCCGAAGAAGACATCTGGACCGACATGAACGCCGGAACCATCACTCGTCCCCGCCGCGAACACAGCCACTTGACCATCGGCATGTGGGCAACGGCCATTGCAGCCGTAGGGACAAACGAAGACATGGAATCGTTCAGTGCAGAACTCGCCAAGTTCTACGAAGGCGGAGATTATTTCGGAAACGCCGTCGACCCCTTGGGTGGCGTCGAAGATACGCTCCACAACGAAATGTACTTTGACCAGTTCCTCGGCTGGTTCGGCGCAAGCATGCTGAGCGGATCCTTCATCAACGTCATTGGCGCTATCGATTCACCTGCAGCTCCTGCAGAAAAGATCTACACCGACATCAGTTACGAATAGCCGTCACACAAGATTTTCTAAAAGTCCCTGCCAACGCAGGGCTTTTTTCGTTCATACGCTATATATATGTCCCCAAGGCATCTATAAACAAAAATGTTCCATTCCGTAACTTTTTGTTTATATTTATTTAGAAAACCATCTGGAGGGCAGCATGATTTTTCACATTTTTAACAAAAATGCGTTTTTTGTCGTTTTTACGGCAATTTTGGCACTTACCGCAACCGTAAACGCAGAGGGGACCCGTTACAAGGACCGTTTATTTGACGTCACCAAAGAATCGGATGTCACGTACGCATCGAAAGTGCCGGCACTCAGTTCCTTGCACAGCATCGCCAAAATAACGTTCAACTTTGAGGACAGTCTTTTCTTTTACACGAACGAAAACGATGTCGAGCTCAAGTCCATGAAAATGGACATCTACAGTCCCAAAGGCGATAAAGAGAAAAAACGTGCCGCAGTCATCGTGACTCATGGTGGCGCTATGGTTGCAGGTTCCAAGAGCGATTACAAACAAATTTCAATCACCTACTGTGATTCCCTTGCAGCACGTGGCTTTGTCGCAGCCTCCATCGACCACCGCCGCGGTGTAACGCTTACAGGCCCAAGCAATTCCCTCCGCATCGATAGCATCAACTTTGCCCGCGCCGTCTATCGCGGTACACAAGACATCAATGCCGCCGTCCGCTACATGCGTAAAAATGCCGACAAATACGGCATCGATCCAAACAGGATTTATCTTGTCGGTAACAGCTCCGGCGCCATCCTCTCTATCGAAAATCTCTACACCAGCAGCGAAGAGGACTTCCCCAGTTACGTCAACAACGGCGACGTTCCGGACCTCGGGCCGCTCAACCTCTACGGCGAACAAGATGTCAATTTCCATGCCAACGGTGGCGTGCTATTATGGGGCGCAACGCACAACCCCAAAACCATCAATAACAGCAAGGTTCCAGTGTTCCTGATTCACGGAACCACAGACCCGACAGTCCCCTACAAAACTGGATACCCGCTCCAAAACGCCGAAAGCATCGTCAAAAGAAACATCCCTGAGGAATACGCTCCCATCGCCAAAGCAATCAGCTTCAAAGTCGAAGCACCGACACTTTACGGCAGCTACGTTATTGACTCTATCTTAAACGTCAACAAGGTCGAACACGAAACCTATTTCGTCACAGGTACTAGCCATGAATTATATGACGAACTCCAGTTCGAAGAACCGATAAGGACTAAAACCTTCAATTTCCTCTACAAGTTGGCCACTTCAGAACCGGTCCTGTCTATCGGCAAGCACATTGTAACCGCGCAGGCTTCGAAAATCCAAATGCAAAGGGGCAACTTGGGTTTCACGATCTCCAGCGGGAACAACTTGAACTACACCGTCATCGACCTCCGTGGCCGCATCGCAAAAACGGGAACGGTTTCCGCAAACGAAGTCGTAGACCTGAGTTTACTCAACAATGGCGTTTATGTATTACGGGTGCAGGGCGAACGTCCATTCAGGTTCGGGCTTAGCAAATAAAAAACAATTAGTCCAATTCATAATATAAAATTGGCGAAAAACGGCCAAAATAAACAGTTTCCGTCACGATAATGTAAAAATTACTTTACACCATTACGCGTTTTGTGAGTTTTACATTACATTATTGTAAGAAACCTATCAGAAGGGAGCAATCTTATGAAGAAGCTGCAATATATTATTGCCGCTGGTTTAATCTGTGGAGCCTCAGCACTTACCGCATGTTCCGACGACAGTTCTTCCAGCACGCCATCAACAAACAACGATAAAAACGTGACTTTTTCATCCCTCAAAGGCAAGTGGATCAACATTGAAGAAGACGGTCAGACAATCCCCACAAACATGAGAGGGGTCATCACCTTTGAATCCGAGAAAAACGGCTACTTTAGCACATCCTTTGGCGATGAAGCATGGTTAGACCATGTACCTTTCGAATATAAAATGAATGGAGACACCCTTTCTTGGGTGGTTCAAGAAAGCGAATTCGTCCAGGTTTCACTCCAGCATGTTGTCCAGTCCATTGACGCATCCAACATCAATACGACAACAATCGCGAAGATAACCGCAAACGGTCAAATCGTCAAGGTACTCGGCCCGATGAACATCCACTTCATCCGTCTTGAAAAAGATTACACCACGGACATTCTCGGCCTTTGGGAAGGCAAGAGCACAAGTGAAAAATCCGAATTCGACGATGGCGAAACGCACCGTTGGGAATACAAGGGCGACGGCACCTACATCTATTACAACTTTGTAGACGGAGAATGGGAGGCGTCCGAAACCAACAATTACTTTATGGACGGAACTCTCCTTTGCACTCGCTGGAAAGACGGTGATACAGAAAACCGCGAATGGTGGGAAGTCGAATCCATCAAGGACAATGTAATGAAGTGGACCGCTTACCGCATCGACGAAAGCGGAAAGCCTTACACAGCCACCTTCGAAATGACCAAAGCTTCTTCGAAGTAGAGCAACAATTTTTCAACAACATTTATAAAAAAAACGGAGGGTAAAAATATGAAATCTTTGCATTATTTCATTTCCGCAAGTCTTGTTTGTGGTGCAGCAGCATTCACGGGCTGTTCCGATGACAGCACATCCAACGCAAGTTCAGATAAAAGTCCAAAGCAGGCCGCCTTTATCGAGAACACCCACAACAACATGAAAAGCATCGCCGAAAATCTCAATTTTTCGTCATGGAAAGCTGCGAATGCCATGAATTTGCAATTTAACGAAATGTTACTGACCAATCCCGATTTCGAAAAAAGCGTCAGCACGGCACTCGCCCAGCAGATTCCGGAAAACACCCATAACGTAAAAGAAGGGACCGAACTAGCGAAGCTCGGTTTTAAAAAGTACACTACCATTGACTTAAACAAGCTCAAATACAAGTACATCATAAACGAGGACAAAACCGGTTTTGACACCGAAGAATCCGACAACCTTGAAATCATCATCCCTGGCCTCAACCCGCAAACCAACAAGCAGGCTGATGAAATGTTCAAGTTGACCATCAAAAGCAGCGATGAAACCACTAAGTGTCTCAACAAGACAAGCAAGAAAAAAGATCTTGCCAAGGTGTTGCTCATCCCTAACAACATATCATTCACCATCGAGAGCAAAGCTAGTGGAAGTTGGCGTCCCATCTTTAATGGCGAATTCACAAACAAATACAAATCTGTCGAAAAGTCGAACTACGTCAGTTTGGTAACGGACAAGTTCACCATTTCCGGAAAGATCCAATCTACCTTGAAAGGCCTGCAAGACCTTCCAAGCGACGAAGCTAGTTTGGAATTTTCCTTTTCGCAGGATCCGACTTCGCACAAATCAAACGCGGAATTCACATTCGTTCATAACGACAGGCACATCGTAAGCTTGAATTCTACATACAACAATAAAGACGGAATGACCGACTTCTCGGCATTCTCTCTAAGCAATAGCATCATCGACCTGCTTGAAATTCTCACCATGGGTCACAGCGTCGAAAAGCAGGAAATCAACCTTCTTGACGACATGATCATCACGGCAAAGATTTCCGATAGCGAAAAAATGTTCAACTTGCATAAAGCAAGCAACGCCGCTCGCCGTAAATACGCCGACGAAGCAACGATCAAGAAGTACACCGATCAGATGAACGACCTGATGACGCTTTCAATCGAAAGCCTGGGAACCAATCAAAAGCTCGATGCCAAGCTCGTTGCTTACGAATTCGGTGTAGATTACATGACGATGCCAGCCGTCAAGTTTGAAGACAGCAATGAATACATTCCGCTATTCGACATGATTGACCGTGAAACCATCGAATACGCCGTCAACATCCTGGACCACTCCCTGAGCCCGATGAGCGACGCCATCGTCGTCGCACGTCAGTTGGTGCAGTATTTCAATTCGATCATTGGAAAGTTCACCAACGAAGATGAAGGGGAATCCGAAGAATAATCGGATTTGGATTGAAAGGAATTAACAAAAATCTAAAGAGGGTAAAATCATGAAGACTTTACAACACATCTTTACCGCCGGCCTTATTTGCGGCGCAATGGCATTCACAGCATGTTCTGATGACAGTACCTCCAGCAATGCAGAGGCAAAGCAGCAAGTTAGCGAAAAACACGCCGCATTTATCGAAAACACTCGTGCGAACATAAAGACCCTGGCTCAAAACCTCAATTTTGCGTCGTGGGAATACGCTAACGATTTGTGTACCAATCTGAACAAGAACGTCCTTTTAAATCCCGACTTCGAAATGGTAATTATGCTCCAAGCTGTCATGAGCATTGGGGAAACCATGACTCCAGTCGAAGAGGGAGGCACTCTAGAAAAGATGGGGTACAGCCAATACGCAACGATCGATATCAGCAAATTCAATTATCGTTTTACCGTAAATGAAGAAGAAGATGGCTTCGATGTTACCGAAGCGGACAACTTCGAAATGATCGTTTCTGGTTACGATCCAGTAAGCCAAAAAACCGTACCGGAAATGTACAAACTTTCGATTAAGACCGAAGGTAACGTTGGTAAGCAAATCATCGAAAAGTTCACCCTCATCAAAGGTTTGGCTTTGTTAGTCGCCGTTCCGGAAAAGGTTACCTATGAAGTTTCCGTCAAGGAAAATAAAAAATGGAAAAACATCTTTACCGGTAAATTCAAGAACACGCCGAAGAACAGCTCCAAGGCTGAGTTCCTGGATATGACGACGGACAGCTTTGACCTCGAAGGTGAATTGACCTCCAAGGTTCCGTACGTTACAGATGAAAAAACTCGTATCGACAGCACCACATTCAAGTTCAAGGCGAGCCAAGACGGCAAGAAGAATACAGGAACTCTTACGTTGACTTATGAACATGAAGGCAAGAAGATCCTTGACGTGAACGGCGTGATGACCAACAATAACGGCGAAGTCGATTTGTCGAACTTTACGTCAAGCAACAGCATCTTCGACATTTTCAACGTCATGATGATTGGCAACAGCCTCGACAAGTTCAAAATTACGCTGTTTGAAGACATCACGATCAACATGAAGATCAGCGACATCGAAAAGTTCAACACCATACATACGGCAAGCAACGAAGACCGTCGTAACTACAGTGACGAAAAGACCATCCAGAAGTACGCCGACGAAATGAACAAAATCGTCACCACATCGGTAGAAAGCAAACAAACCGACCAGACGATTGACGTCAAGTTGGTCGCTTCCAAGTTTGGTGTCGACTACTGGACAATGCCGGCCCTCAAGTTCTCTGACTCCGATGAATACGTTCCTCTCTTCGACTTGATCGACCGTGAAGGCATGATTTACTGCCTCAACATCTTGGATCACGCTGTTGAACCTTTGAGCGGAACGCTTCTTATCGCTCGTCAGTTAATACAGTACTATATGAAGCTGACAAACATGTTCTCGCCCAAGGGCTAAACTAAGACCTTAGACATTCAACTCATAATGCCTCCGCAATGCGGAGGCATTTTTGCTGATAGAGGTAAAAAAAATTAAAGCGTTGCGGGGCGGTAACCGAGCAGCTTAAGGCTATAAACGGCAGTGCCCTTGCTGATGCTGCGCACGCCCGTGGCATAACCGAATATACGGCGCAACGGGATTTCGGCCTTTAAAAAGTGGATACGTCCATCGCCGCCAATTTCCTTGACGCGACCGTCGCGGGACTGGATGTCGCCTGTGACAAGCCCAGCAAAGTTCACGGGACATTCGAGCGAAAGTTCCATCACGGGTTCATAAAGTTGCGCATCAGCAGGCTTTACCAGCTTTGCCACGGCATCGGCACAGCACTTCTTGATCATCGGCGGGAGCGCCCCTTCGGTCCATTCAAAGCGATGAACTTCGAAACGCACGCCAACAAGCGGGCCCTTGCCGAGTACGCCAACTTCAGTCGATTCCAAAAGCGCAGAACGTACACCCGCCAAAATTTCACGCGGAGCCTTTTCCATGAATTCTGCGGACAAGCGGATGTCATGCGCGTCGCCTTCCAAAGGGGAAGCTGATATGCTGATGGAAATCTTGTGCGGGCCAATCTGGAACGTATTCTCGACCGGGCCGACATTATGGCACAAGCGTTCCTGCCAACGCACTTCCGGTTTTCCGGCACGCACTTCGCAACCGAATTCGCGTTCGAGACGTTCCAGGAGAACTTCGAGCTGCACCTCGCCCACCGTATGCAAGTACCAGAAACCGCCATCCAAGTCGTGCTGCACACGGAAGCTCGGGTCCATGCGCGCCAGCACAGAAAGGCTGCGTTCCACGTGGGCGTAATCTTCTACACGGAGGCATTCCACACGCGTCTGGAGCAACGGCAAGTAACGTTCTCCGACATTGGATTCTATCGGCCGGCGAATCGACGAGTCTCTCTCGTCTCTCGTCTCTCGTCTCTCGTCTAAAACATCCCCACTCGCATTTAACCGAATCACTTGCCCGAGTTCCGTCTCAAACGGGCTGCGCATCGCATAGATATCGCCCGAACGAATTTCATCTACCGGCAACAACATGTTCGCCTTGAGTCGCGAGAATTCAAAACCGGTTGGCCAGTCACGACGCAACAAATCAATGTGACTGCGGAAAAGCGAAATTTCGCCCACGCCGCGGAAGTGTCTCAAGCGCACCACCTGCCCCAATTCATGTTCATCAAACGTCGGAACTTCCGGCAAAAAGAACGAAAGCGCCGTCACGAGATTGCGGATGCCAAAACCTTCCAGCGCAGAACCCGCATAGCAAATCACGTACTCATCGCTAGCCGCAAGCGCCTTGAGCCCACGCAAAAGCATCTTGGGCGGCACCGGCTTATTTTCGAGGGCAAGCGTCAAAATTTCATCGTCAAAGTTGCTCGCGAATTCCACCGCTTCGGCATAATACTTCTTGAGCAGCGCACGTTCTTCAGCCGCAGACGCGTCCGAATTCCAGGTATCGTCCACGACTTCTTCGCCAATGTCCGAATGCACGAGCCTGCTCTGCGTAAGCACATCCAGCATACCGCACATCTTGCCGTTCTTGAATTCCGGCACAGACATCAGCACTGGGCGCACGCCTAGCGTTTCTTCGATATTGATGAGCGTTTCATCGAGCGAATAATCGGGATTATCCAGCTTGTTCACGAATAGGATCGTCCGCACGCGAGACTCGCGCAACTTGCGGAAGGCAGCCACCGTCTGCGTTTCGACGCCACTTGCGGCACTGACCACAAGCACGGCACCTTCTACGGCAGCAAGCGCCATATCGACTTCGGCGCCAAAATCCACATGCCCCGGCGTATCGATAAAATTGAACCAAGTATTCTTCCATTCGAAATGCGCCACGCCGCTTTCAATCGTAATGCCGCGTTCCTTTTCTTCGGGCATGTAGTCCATCGTGGCAAGGCCATCTTCTACACGCCCCGGGCGATGCACCTCGCCCGTTGCAAAAAGGATTCGCTCGGAAAGAGTCGTCTTGCCCGCATCGACGTGGGCAAGAATCGCAATATTTCGAATAGGCTGCTTCATAAGCCCAAAGATACATTTTTAGCGGTTCATGAACGAAAGTTTCAGCGCCTTGTCGTACAGTCGTTTCGCCCAGTTTTCGTGTTCTGCGGATTCGCCATAAAGGTCATCGAGAATCGTGCGGATGCCCGCGACACCGCCACCCTTTTTAAGGATGTACACCGCCAAAAGGCTAATCACGCCAAGCGAAGAGTTGATGATATCCAAGTCCGTATTCGCCAACTGGAATACGGCAAGCTGATACGCATCTTCGCTATCCTCACGAATCATCCTGTCGACATCGGCAAGCGTTTCAAAACGCAAGAACTTGAACGCCTTGAGGAACGGCGTCATCGGCGACTCGTGAATTTCGGCCTGGTTAATTGCCGCAATGCGCTGGTTCAGCTTATCAAACGGTTTCAGTTTCAGGTAATTGTTAAACGAATCTCCGTTCAACGCGACTTCGTCAAAGCGCCCCGAATGCACAAGCGACTGCACGTGATATCTGTAATTGTTGATATCCGTTCGAATCTTGGAGAACTGTTCATCGATCAATTCGAGCATTCCCGCAAGACGGTTCAGGTTGCGCAAGTATTCTCGCGGAATTTCAAAACCCGACTTGTAACCCGTATCGTGATCAAGCGTGGCCCACACGTGCTGCAAAGCCGTGCGCAACTGTATTTCAAAAGGAATGTCGTTTATTTCGGGATGCTCCGGATCTTCGTACAACGACTTCGGGAGAGTACAAATAAAGTGCAACGAATTGTAGCCAAAGCTATCAAGTTCATGCATCTTTCGCTTATCGACGCTATTCTTCCAGTCGATGGTAAACGAACGTTCAACAATAGCAGCGACTTTATCGACATCATCGTTATAAAACGTAATGACACGGGCGCCCAAGACGTCCGTCAATTCCGTAAGAGCATGGTACTTGTTCCCTTTACGTTCCAGCTTTTCGGCAAGGCTAGCTTCTTTCTTGATTCTAGCTTCAATACCGGTCACGTAAATATGGTTTTCCTCAATTTTTTTCTTGAGCAGGTCACAAACAACATCTCTCAATCTTTCATAAACAGGCTTCTGTTCACGATAATCTTCAATGATCATCGTGCCAATAGGATTGAGCCCATACTTTTCTACAGAATCTTCATCCATACGATTAACCTTGCTGTTTTATTTTGCAAAAATCTTTTCGACCAGTTCGTTAAATTCATCGTAGGCAAAAGTCCCTTCCAGTTCTTTCAGGGCCTTAGCCAAACCGCGATAATGCCACTCGTGTTCCTTGACATCCGATACATGGAAAATGCTCCAAAGTTCGTTGCCTTTTTGAACAAAATCACGGTAAATAGCACGGGCATTACTCAACTTGTCGCCCATCGCCACCATCTTTGCATCACGGCTAGCACGAGCCAAGCGATCAATCGCCGCCTGCTTACGGGCATGCCACGAATCCGATTCGCTAACGCCTTCCATAAACACGTCGGATTCTTCTTCCACAAGCTTTGCCACACGGTCTCCGAATTCACGACGGATATCGTCCAAAGTAACGCCGGTATCTTCGACGGTATCGTGCAGTACTGCCGCCGCCAAAAGTTCCTGATCCTTCGTCATCGTCGCAACAATTTCTACAGCTTCCATCGGATGAACAATGTAGGGGAATCCCTTTCCACGACGTTCCGTATTCGCATGAGCCTTGACTGCAAAAACAATAGCCTTATCAAGGGTAGACGTTTCCAAATACTTATTAGACATGCTCGCCTCCGATCTAAAATTTTCTCCTTTTTTAATATACGTAAATATTTGCAAACTGCAAAACAATATGTTCACTGTTTTTTCTAAATTTTAGGGGCAACAAAAAACCGCGTGTGCGGAAAGGATTAATCTATGTCTAAACTGACTGATTCTAAGGAATGGAAGGCCCTCGAGGCCCATGCCGAAGTCGCCAAGACCTGGCAGATGAAGGAACTCTTCGCAAAGGACCCGACTCGCGCTGACAAGTTCAGCGTCGAAGCTTGCGGACTTTTCCTCGACTACTCCAAGAACATCATCACCGACGAAACCATGGCCAAGCTCCAGGACCTCCTGAAGTCTGCTAATTTCGAAGACATGCGCCGCAAGTACTTCGCTGGCGAAAAGATTAACACCACCGAAAAGCGCGCCGTGCTCCACACAGCGCTCCGCTACAAGGGTAACGATCCGATCTGCGTCGATGGCAAGGACGTGATGCCCGAAGTTCGCGCCGTGCTCAAGCACATGGAAGAATTCACCAAGCTCGTGCGTACCGGCAAGTGGAAGGGCCACACCGGCAAGTCCATCAAGTACGTGGTGAACATCGGTATCGGCGGTTCCGACCTCGGTCCGGTGATGGTGACCGAAGCCCTCAAGCCGTATGCTGAAAAGCCGGCTGCAGGCGAATACTCTCCGGAAGTCTACTTCGTTTCTAACATCGACGGCACCCACATGGCCGAAACCCTCAAGAAGGTGAACATCGAAGAAACGCTCTTCATCGTTGCATCCAAGACCTTCACCACTCTTGAAACCATGACGAACGCCGAAACTGCCAAGGCCGCAGTCCTCAAGGCTTTCAATGGTGACGAAAAGTCCATCGCCAAGCACTTCGTGGCACTGTCCACCAACACCGAAGCTGTTTCTGCCTTCGGTATCGACACAGCCAACATGTTCGAATTCTGGAACTGGGTGGGTGGCCGTTACTCCCTGTGGTCTGCCATCGGTCTCTCCATTGCGCTGCGCATCGGTTTCGACAACTACATGAAGCTCCACCAGGGCGCTTACGAAATGGATCAGCATTTCAAGACTGCTCCGGTCGACAAGAACTTGCCCGTTATCCTCGCCCTCATCGGCGTGTGGTACAACAACTTCTTTGGCGCTTCCAGCTACGCCATGCTCCCCTACGACCAGTACCTGCACCGCCTCGCTGCCTACTTCCAGCAGGCCGACATGGAATCCAACGGCAAGACCGTCGATCGCGATTCCAAGCGCGTAAACTACCAGACGGGTCCGATCCTTTGGGGGGAACCGGGCACGAACGGCCAGCACGCCTTCTACCAGCTGATCCACCAGGGCACCAAGATGATTCCGTGCGACTTCATCGCCCCGGCCAACAGCCACAACAAGGTCGGCGACCATCACCAGAAGCTCCTCTCTAACTTCTTTGCACAGCCCGAAGCCTTGATGAACGGCAAGACCCTCGCCCAGGCTCAGGAAGAACTCCGCAAGGATGGTAAGAGCGAAGAAGAAATCGCATTCCTCGCACCGCACAAGGTGTTCGAAGGCAACAAGCCGACCAACTCCATCATGATGGACTACGTTTCTCCGGAAACGCTCGGCGCCCTCATCGCCATGTACGAACACAAGATCTTCACCCAGGGCGTTATCTGGAACATCAACAGCTACGACCAGTGGGGTGTTGAACTCGGTAAGCAGCTCGCCAAGAAGATCCTCCCGGAACTTGCAAAGGCTGACGCTGAACTGAACCACGACAGCTCCACCAACGGTCTCATCCGCTGGTTCAAGGCTCACCAGAAGTAATCTAAGGCATTACGAAAAAGCCGCAGTTCCAAGCTGCGGCTTTTTTTTATACCCTCGACGCATTAATCACTGCGCAATGCGGCAATTTATTAAGCAGTAATTCCTTTATTCTCAAGCACCTTCACCACTTCCCCATACGGGAGCGGCTTCGAGAAGTAATAGCCCTGAACCAGGTCACAGCCCACTTCCCTCAAGAATTCCAACTGTTCCCTTGTTTCCACGCCTTCCGTAAGCGTACCAAGCTTCAAGCGCTTTGCCATTTCGACCATCGACTGCACAACCACCTTGGACTTTTCAGAGAAGTTCCTCAAGAAAATCATGTCAATCTTGATAAAGTCAAAGTCGTAATCCTTCAGCATGTTCAGCGAAGAGAATCCGGCGCCAAAGTCATCCATCCAGACTTCAAAACCCTCTTCCTGGAATCGAGAAATCTGGCATTTTACAAGGCCGTCATTATCGTCATCCAAAACAGATTCCGTAATCTCGATATGGAGCATATTATGCGGAACCTTGTACTTATCCGTATAGCGCACCACTTCTTTAAAGATGTCGCTCAACTTGAAGTCCAGACGAGACAAGTTAAAGGAGAACGGGACACATGTATGCCCTAAATCAGACTCCCTGCGATAACGTTCACAAACTTTCTTGAGCACGAACAGGTCCAGCTTATGAATCAAGTGGGCCCCTTCAAGAACTCCAATGAAATCCATCGGCGAAATAAATCCGTGTATCGGGTCATCCCAACGAGCCAGCGCTTCAAAACCGCTAAGTTTCCCCGTCTTGGCATTAACGACCGGCTGATAGAAGACCTTGATATATTCTTTTTCGACCGCTTCATCGATATGCGTAATCAAGTACATCTTCAAGCGTTCACGGGAACTCATTTCATCCACATAAATAGCGATATACTCGTCATAACGGCCCTTAATTGACGTTTCGGCAAGGCGGGCTCGCATAAAGCATCTTTCAATATTTTCGTTCGGTTCGCGTTGCGTATAAACGCCCGCATTGACTTCCAAGGAGCCCTGTTTCGGATAGACATAGATTTTGTCATGAACTTCCTTGATCTTCATGTTCATTCCAGTAATCTCGCCCAAAACGCGGAACGTATCGCACGATACGCGGGTCACATAACGTTCACCAAACATCGCCTTTAATACATCCGCCATGAACTTAAGAGCGGCATCGCCCTCTTCAAATCCTAAGCGTTCATTAAAAGACTTAAAGTTGTCTATATCAAACACGACAAAGGCATAACGTTTTTTAGAATCATGAGAAACAAGTTCTTGCACGTAATTCGAGAACAACAGCGCATTCGGAAGGCCCGTCAATTCGTCATGGTTACGGGCAATTTCAGCCTCTTGAGTCAAGCGGATTGTCCTAAAAATCAGTTTTACCGCAACCGAGAGCGTAAGCCAGAACAAACTTGACACAAACACCAAGTAATTCAAGAATACGGGCGTCGCTTCGATCATGCGCACGCACACATACATGGCCAGATTCACAAACAAGCTAAACGCCGTGACAAATCCAATAAAGCCAAAACGTATAAAAGCTCCAGATTCGCGGATGTACATCAGCTCGGGCCAGATAAACTTCCACCAAAGAGCTATCGCCACCGCATCTACAAAGAACGCAGCAGTCTGTGTCTTGCCGACGACCATCCCTAAATAGCCGATTCCGACAAAGGACGTCATCATAAACAGTGACTGCGACCAATGAACCGAAAGGCGTTTATGACAAACGTAAACAGAAACAGGAATTAAAATAATCCGGCTCAAATAGTCAATCACGACATCCGCCAGTAAAGGCATTTGCCCAACAACAGACAATACCAGATGCATCAGAGCATGGTATATCCAGTCCGACATAATCATGTACGGGCAAAGCGAAAACAGAATTCCCCAGAAAAGAATCTCTTTAAGGTTCTTTTTGTCGCCTAAAACAACTAGAGATGCAACAAAAACACCCCCAACCAGCAAGGACGGGACAAAGAAAATATGATTCGCGTATTCTAGCCAATTCATCATTATTTTAACCTTACATATATAATATAATGAATATCCATCGCGATTGCAAAAGGTTGGTGAAAATACGCACACTTCACGCCTTAAACTTGACAAATTAACAACACGAAAACACTACAAAAAACTTATAAAGCAGTGATTTTTTCTAAATTTGCCGCCAAAAATTAACCCCCATAGGGAGCAATTTATGGTTCGCAAACTATTACTCGCAACATCCATCGTCAGTCTGGCCGTGTTCAACGGCTGTCTTGACCAAGTCTCGGATGCTACAGATTTATCTTCTTTGACTTGCACCACGGAACCTTTGGACGACGACAGCGGCGTCAAGATTATCTGCGGAGGAGATTCTATCGGTGTCGTTTTAAACGGTAAAGATGGAAAGGACGGCAAGGATGGTAAAGACGGTAAGGACGGCGACAAGGGTGTCGATGGAGCCTCTTGCTACATGACCGCAAACACCGTAAAGAACGGTTTTGACGTTTTTTGTGGAAAAGATAAGGTCGGCTTCATTTCGAACGGAAAGGATGGCGAAAAGGGCGAAAACGGCAAAGATGGTGACAACGGTAAGGACGGTTCGTCTTGCACAGTAGCTGAGAACGAGGACAATGGCTACGACGTCATCTGCGACGGTGAGATTGTCGGTCAACTCCGTAACGGTAAAGACGGCAAGAATGGTGAAAACGGTAAGGATGGTTCGTCCTGCACGGTGTCCGTGAACAAGGAAATCGACGGCTACGACGTCATCTGCGACGCTGAGATTGTCGGTCAACTCCGTAACGGTAAAGACGGCAAGAATGGTGAAAACGGTAAGGATGGTTCGTCCTGCACGGTGTCCGTGAACAAGGAAATCGATGGTTACGACGTCATCTGCGCAGGCAAGAAGGTTGGCGAACTCCGCAATGGTAAGGACGGCCAGGACGGAAAGAATGGTACCGATGGTAAGGATGGAACGTCCTGCACGGTCGAAGTAAACGATGACATCAACGGTTTCGACGTCGTTTGCGCAGGCAAGAAGGTCGGTGAAATTCACAACGGTAAAGACGGCCAGGACGGAAAGAATGGCACCGATGGTAAAGATGGAACGTCCTGCTCTGTCGTAAAGAACGAAAAGGTCAATGGATACGAAGTCTACTGCGGTACCGAATTCCTCGGATTCCTCACTAACGGCAAGGATGGCGCTG
>Ga0310786_10001919_pt1 | contig 32833 bp, 27 predicted proteins | sample AusTroGonzalo_MG_FD_203881 | JGI IMG/M metagenome (GOLD analysis project Ga0310786, IMG submission 203881) | Bovine rumen microbial communities from tropical cattle in Woodstock, Queensland, Australia - Gonzalo_03 (v2) (version 2) | ecosystem: Host-associated > Mammals > Digestive system >...
CGCAAAGACCATAAAGAAATTGATGTCTTGCAAGGATTTTTTACGCAATTTGTAAAAAATTGCCAAAAAGCAATTGTCAATGTAGAAGAAGATAATTTGAAAGCGGCCGGCGCCGGTTGCAAAACTTTCGGTTTGCATCATGGCGATATTCATCCCGAAAATATCCGCGCAAACGGGTTCGGCTCTGACTTTGAAATCAACGGGCAAAAATTCCATCTGAATATTCCGGGGCTGCACAATATCGCCAATGCCACCGCTGCGGTGGCCGCGGCTTTGGAATGCGGTGTAGATTTGCAAACCGCCGCCGCTGCACTGGAAAAGTTTTCCGGCATTGCGCGTCGTTTTGCTTCCATTGGAAGCTATAATCATATTGAAGTGATTGATGATTTTGCACACAATCCGCATAAATTACATGCCACAATTGACGCGGCGCATTTGCGCGGCAAACGGGTGCTTGCTTTTTATCAGCCGCATGCGTTTACTTCTATTAAATTATTAACGCCGGAATTTGTGGAAAATTTAAGTCAATGTATTGGCCCGAATGATGGCTTGTGGCTTACCGAAGTGTATTATCCGGGAGGAACAATTCCCGAAGGGGTCACCAGCAAAAGTGTGTATGAAGGATTAAAAGCGAACGGTGTAAATGTGCATTTTGATCCTTGCCGGGAGCATCTGTTGGCGGATATGGCTGCCGCTGCCCAGCCGGGGGATATTCTGTTAGTGCTCGGCGCGCGCGACCCCACGCTTACCGACTTTGCCAAAAAATTATTGCATGCCGTAGAAAAGAAACAACAAGAGAACTGCACCTGCAAACAATGCATGCTGGGTAATTGTTGTATGGCTTATCAGAAATAAACATATAGCTTTGCCGAAAATCCCGGGTATTTGTGCCCGGGATTTTTGATAAGAAATAAAAAGGGCTTGACTTGTTTTTTTTTTTTGATACAATATGTGCCAGGGAAGTCTTCCGGCCTCGTCATCCCGTAAGTTGTGGTCCGCAGGGCTGCGCAATATAGGCCGGTAGTGAACAACCTTATATGTATTACTTTTTGCGGCGGCAAAAAGTAACCAAAAAACGCGCAACGGAAATAGGAGAACTAGTATGAATAAAAAAATATTCGCGCAAAACAAGAACCATTCCCGGATGTTTTTATCGGGAATCTCAACCTTACTAAAGAAAGCGGTTGAGCCCCCCGATTACAAATTTCGGGGGTGGAAAAAAGGTTTTACTTTAATAGAACTCTTAATAGTTGTACTGATTATCGGCATATTGGCCGCAGTGGCATTGCCGCAATATCAAAAAGCAGTGGATAAGGCGCGTCTTGTGCAATTAATTACAATAGCAACTTCTGTTAAACAAGCCGAAGAAAGATTTTTCTTATCTGAAGGAAAATATACAGATACAAAAGATTTATTAGATATCAGTTGGCCTAAGGGAGATTTTGGGGTGACTCTTCCCACACCCGTAGGAACGCTGTATAATCCGTCTTTGATTAAGGTTACGGATGCAAATTTGCCGGATATACTCATTTTTTTCGGGACGTCTATTTCTGGAAATCCAACTTGGAATGATTTGCGGGCTTGTTATGCCAGAAAACAAAGTGCTCGGGCCAATAAATTGTGCCAGCAAGCTGCCAATATCAGTACCCCTTCTAATCAAGATGGGCAAGAAGATGGATATAATCAATATTATTTTGCTAATTAAGGATGCAAAAATCCAGTTTTAAGCAAACAGATTTTTCAAACTAAAAAAGATTTAGTTCTAGGCGCGAACGAGGAAAGTTAGAAACGTACAGATTTTTTTAACTAAAATAGATTTTTTGCTAGGCGTCGGCGACCGAGAGTACACTGTGAAAGGGCGGAGCCCGAGGTGTCCGAAGGAGCCGAGAACAACGCAGAAAACTATTTTAGGCAGAAAAATAAGGTGCGGGTGGGAATCGAACCCACGAATAAGAGTTTTGCAGACTCTCGCCTTACCACTTGGCCACCGCACCATAATAACTTCAAATTGTACATACATTATAGCAAAAACGAACTCTTTTTGAAAAATCAATCAATTTTTTCGTCTGCAAAATTAAATTTTCAAATCACCCCTTGAAAATTTTTATTTTTTGTTTATACTACCAGTAAGGGAACGCAAAACAGGGACCTTTTTTAAGGGTTATGCCTCGCAATGAGGCCGGCGCGTTCCCTCTTTTTTACGCAAATGTCCCATAAGGGGCGCTTGCGTTTTTGAGTTGTATTCGTCGGTAAATTTTGTTATAATAAAGAAAAGAGTTGTTTGGCTGCATCGACCGCACAAAACCCTTTTTTACAAAGGGCTTATTTTTTGTATAATATAAGGGATGTGTTTTGCGGGCGTAGTTCAATGGTAGAACGTCAGCCTTCCAAGCTGGTCACGTGGGTTCGATTCCCATCGCCCGCTTTTTTAGCCGCAAAGGCAAACACAATTTAAGCGTGTAAACGCTACGTGCTGGGGTAGCTCAGCTGGTAGAGCATCTCCATGGTAAGGAGAAGGTCGTGGGTTCGATCCCCATCCCCAGCTTATTTTGAATAATAGATTCAAAAAGTAGTAACGAAGTAAACTAAATACAGGAGAACTAAAACAAATGGCAAAGGAAAAATTTTCCCGCAGCAAACCGCACGTGAACGTCGGTACCATTGGTCACGTAGACCACGGTAAGACCACGCTCACCACCGCTATTACCAAAGTATTAGCTAAAGAAGGCAAAGCCAAAGCTATGGCTTATACCGACATCGCAAAAGGCGGTGTGGTACGTGATGCTTCCAAAATCGTAACCGTGGCCGTTTCTCACGTAGAATACGAATCTGACAAACGCCACTATGCACATATTGACTGCCCGGGACATGCTGATTATATTAAGAACATGATTACCGGTGCTGCTCAAATGGACGGTGCTATCTTGGTAGTGTCCGCCGTAGACGGCCCGATGCCGCAAACCCGCGAACACGTACTTTTGGCCAAACAGGTAAACGTACCCAAATTGGTCGTGTTCCTTAACAAAGTAGATTTGATGGACGATAAAGAGATGTTGGATTTGGTAGAAATGGAAATCCGCGAACTCTTGTCCAAATATGAATTTGACGGCGACAATACCCCCATTGTGCGCGGTTCTGCTTTGAAAGCCATTGAAGGCGACAGCAGCGAACTCGGCGAACCCTGCATTCATCGCTTAATGGAAGCTTTGGACAGCTGGATTCCTGAGCCGAAACGCGATACCGATAAACCGTTCTTGATGGCTGTAGAAGACGTATTCTCCATCACCGGTCGCGGTACCGTAGCTACCGGTCGTATTGAACGCGGTAAGGTGCATGTAGGCGACGCTTTGGAAATCATTGGTTTCCGCGATAACCTCAACACCGTTGCTACCGGTATTGAAATGTTCCGCAAACTCTTAGACGAAGGTATCGCCGGCGATAACGTAGGTATCTTGCTGCGCGGTATTGAAAAGAACCAAGTGGAACGCGGACAGGTTTTGGCTGCGCCGAAATCTATCACCCCGCACAAACACTTCATGGGCCAAGTATACATCTTGAAAAAAGAAGAAGGCGGCCGCCATACCCCGTTAACACCGGGTTATAAACCGCAATTCTACTTGCGCACCACCGACGTTACCGGCGAACTCAACTTCAAACAAGAAATGATCATGCCGGGCGATAACGCCGAAATTGAAGTAAAATTGATCACCCCGGTCGCTATGGAAGAAGGCTTGCGCTTCGCTATCCGCGAAGGCGGTCACACCGTAGGCGCTGGTGTCGTCACAAAAATCATCGAGTAGTTCTATTGTTTAGTTCACTGTTACAGGGACATTGCTCCGTCAATGTCCCTGTAGGTTCCTAGTGAACACAATTTATTGTAAGGAAAATTAAGATGGCAACCAACGAAAGAATTAGCATCGCCTTGGCTTGCACCGTTTGCAAGAATAAAAATTATTACCAAGTGCGCGGCAAAAAGAAAGACTATAAGCTGGAAGTCAATAAGTTCTGCAAGAAGTGCGGCAAAAGCACCTTGCACAAAGAGACGAAGGCTTCCTAATAGATTTTGGGGGAGCGTCGGTTAACTGGTAAACCACCGGTCTCCAAAACCGGGACTGAAGGTTCGAGTCCTTCCGCTCCTGCCAGTTTTGCAAAGGATACTATATGAAGAAAGCAATAGATTTCCTCAAAGAATGTATAGCTGAGATGAAAAAAACCACTTGGCTATCGCGTAAAGAGGTAGTACAATCCACTATTTTAGTGGCGATTGTGGTGGCCTTGACCTCTGCCTATGTGAGTATTATTGACTACGGCCTGACAGAACTCTTAGGGTTCTTTGTGGGAGGAAACCGCTAATGTCTGAAGAAAAGAATTGGTATGTCGTTCATACCCAAACAGGGCATGAAGATAAAGTTCGTGAGAAAATTCTGCAGCAAGCGGAGGCCCACAATTTTACGGACCGTATTTTCAAGGTGCTTGTTCCTACCGAAGAAGTGGTGGAAGTCAAACAAAATAAAAAAATCCTTCGCAAACGCAAATTCTTCCCCAGCTATATTTTGGTACAAATGATTTTAACCAGCGAAAGTTACTGGTTTGTCAAAAATGTTACCGGGGTAACGGGCTTTTTAGGAGATCCGCATCCGGTGCCGCTGCCGGAAGAAGAAATTGCCGATATTGTAGAGCTCACCGAAGAAGGCGGCAAACCGAAACACGTAATTAGTTTTGAACGTGGAGAAAGTGTCCGCATTACGGAAGGGCCGTTCAAACATTTTATCGGTAAAGTAGACGAAGTTAACGAACAGAAAAATAAACTTAAAGTATTGGTTACGGTATTTGACCGCGTGGCCCCTGTTGAGTTAGATTTTCTGCAAGTAGAAAAGAACTAATTTTAGTCCGTTTGACGGACAGAGTAGTAAAATTATTGGAGTAAAAAATGGCAAAAGAGAAAAAAATTAAAGGTTACATCAAGCTGCAAATCCCGGCTGGTGCGGCCAATCCGGCACCCCCGGTAGGCCCGGCCTTGGGTCAGCATGGTGTAAACATCATGGAATTCTGCAAACAGTTCAACGCCAAAACGGCGAAACTGGAAAAAGGTATTAAGATTCCGGTCGTCATTACTGTATTTGAAGACCGCTCTTTCACCTTCATCACAAAGATGCCGCCGATGGCTGTACTAATCATTAAAAAATTAGGTTTAGCCAAAGGCTCCGGCGCTCCGCATAAAGACAAAGTAGGTAAGATTACTCAAAAACAATGCGAAGAAATCGCCGCTGAAAAATTGCCCGACCTGAACACGAAAGACATTAAACAGGCCGCCGAAATGGTAAAAGGCACCGCCCGCAGCATGGGTGTAGACGTAGTAAAATAAATTTAAATTAAGGCAGGGCGAAAGCCCGTTATGACCTGAGGAGTTTTAAGATGGGAAAAAGAATGGAAGCTGCCAAAAAAGCATTTGACGCTAGCAAACTCTATACGTTTGAAGAAGCGGCTCAAATTGTCAAAGACAATGCAAAAGCCAAATTCGACGAAACGATTGAAATGCACGTCAGTTTAGGCATTGATACCAAAAAAGCCGACCAGCAAGTACGCACCACGGTGGTGCTCCCGCATGGAACCGGCAAAACCAAACGCATCGCTGTTATTGCCAAAGGTGAAAAAGCGCAAGAAGCGCAAAAAGCCGGTGCAGACCGCGTAGGTGCGGAAGATATTGTGGACGAAGTAATCAAAGGAAAAATTGACTTTGATGTATTGGTTGCCACTCCGGACACAATGAAAGATTTGGCCAAAGCTGCCAAAATCTTGGGTCCCCGCGGACTCATGCCGAACCCGAAGAGCGGCACTGTGACGTTTGATTTAGCTAAAACGATTGCTGAACTCAAAGCCGGCCGTGTGGAATTTAAGGCTGATGCGTACGGTATTGTGCATACGGTAATAGGGAAAGCGTCTTTTGATGCTGCCAAAATTGCCGAGAACGCCAAAGCCGTTCTGGAAACCATCTTGCGTGTAAAACCGAACACCTCTAAGGGCGTGTACTTAAAGAGCATTTCTTTAAGTTCTACCATGGGCCCTGGGGTGCATGTAAACACGAGCAAATAAGCACTCTTTTGCCAAGAAGATGATAAAACCCTCTGCACAAGCAGAGGGTTTTCTTATAATAACGGCTTTTACAGTTGCATGGATTATACGCAAAACGCAAGACATAGAGTCTGAAATTTTATTATCCTCTCATCATCCCACAGTAGCACTCCTCTCATTCTGCATGTCCTCTCCCCTCGTCATCCCGCAGTGTTTTTATGCGGAATATAGGCCGTTTCTGTTACAATAGGAGTATGGCCTACGTTTACATTCTTGCTACTAAAAATAACAAGATGTTATATATCGGTGTAACTAATAATTTAGTCCGCCGTATATACGAACACAAATAAGGCTTAGTGGAAGGATTTACAAAACATTTTAATATTAAGAAATTGGTTTATTATGAACAATTCCCTACTATTATGCAAGCTATTCAACGCGAAAAAGTGTTAAAAGAATGGAATAGAAGCTGGAAGAACTATTTAATTACTAAGTTTAATCCCGAATGGAAAGATTTGTATAAGGATATTTTCTTTTAACGACTTTTATATCCCGCATAGAGACATTGCGGGATGACGGCTAGGTCCCTCTCAAATCTGAAAAATCATGCTATGATTGTTTATTGGCTTCGCGTTGCGCGGCACGATCATTCGCAGAAAGGCGACAAGGTTTTGCCAAGAAGATGAATAAAAACCCCCGCTACTAAGCGGGGGTTTTGCTATATAAATTCTATTTTACGGATATTGAAACCCATAAGCATCCGAGTAGGCTTCCACGAAATCCGATACCATTTGATACAAGGTTTCATAAGCCTCCGAGATAGTTTTTTCACTGGCTGCAGCGGATCGCGGCCAATTGCGGTAGTGGGCTTTTGCTTCCGGGACAAACAAATCTGTGGCATCTTTTTCTTTTACAAGAAATACAGTGAACGGGGTTTCTAAGAACCACCAACTTCCTTCAAATGCGTTTCTGCAATAGTTTTCTTGTTGGGTGGGGTCTTTTACACAAGGCAAGTAAGGCCCGACATAGGTGCGAACAGAATTATCCAACTGTTGGACCCATTCTTGTTTTTTGAATTCGTCCAAATCTTCTTTACTGTCTGTACTGTGCAGATCCGTGAAAATAACACTAAATTCCACTTCGGGATAAGCCTGAAATTCCTGGGCTAATTTAGCTAAATACGGTGCTTGAACTTGACAGGCGGGGCAGTCTTTTCGATAGAGGGTAATAATGCGCAGTTTATCAAAATCAGGTGCGATTTTACCGGCTTGGCTGATATCCCAACCCTCGGCAGCAGGTTCTACCATATGCAATTTTAAGGTTAGGTTGGATCTGTTTTTGTCTTTGAAAAGAGGCACAAATTCGAAAGTTTCATTATCAATCGCTTCAAACCAAGAGAAATCTTCCGGCTCACAGGCTCCCAACGGCAACAGCAGCGCTAACAGCAACCACAATTTTTTCATAAATACCTCCTTGGGTATTTCCCTTTTAGTATAAATATTATTTTCTGCATAAACAAGAGAAAAAGGACCTATTTTGATTTGGGAAAAAGACCTATTTTGAAAATTCCGACAGATAAAAGCCAGCATAGCGAATATAAATTGCTACAATAAAGTATGTTCAAAAAATTTTTAATTTATATTGGAATTTTCTCTTTGGTGGTATCTGTTTGGGCGCAAGTCAGCGTGATTTCTGTTACCGATGAGGATAAACATACACAGAAAGAAGATTTTTGGCATACGTTTGAATATTATGTTATTGCCGATAACGGAAAAACCAGCAAATGCCAAGCAACCCGCGTTGCGAAAAATTGGTTTGCTACCGCGGCGCATTGTGTGACAGATAGTTGCAAAAACGGCTGCACGCTGCGCATGGATTTATTGGAGCAGCCGGTATCCGTTTTTGTCGATGGGAAACATACCTCCAAAAAACCGATTGTGTTTGTGCATCCGGCTTATGCAGCGGATCAATCCGTAGCGCATGATTTTGCGCTGATTAAAATGGATTTGTCTTTACTGCCGTCGCATTATTACCGCCGCCCAACGGGAAAACAACTGGAAAATGTAGGTATTTCGCGTATTGCTTTTCAAAATTTCTTGAAACAAAACCCGGCCGCCCAACGAGAATTTAACCGAGCGTTGCGCCCGGATTTGCCGCCGCTTTTAGTATTTGATAATGCGACCAAGCGGATCGATCGCAAACTGTCCGTGGTATCTATTTTTGGCGGTAAGCGCGCTATTTTGCACAATCCGTATCCAACGGATTATGTGAAAGAAATCGGCTTTGCGTATACGCAAAATTTTGGGGTCAAACAAGGGATGAGCGGATCGGGAGTGATGACAAATACCGGGGAATTGGCAGGTATTATTTCGGCTTATTTAGTGGTAGGCCTGCCGGGTGGGAAAAAGACGGACCAATATTTTATGTTCCCGGTGTTTAATAAAGATTTGACGGATTTTATGGAAGAAACTATGGGCAGCGATTATTACAAAATAGACCGCAAAGACGCTTCCCCTAATTATGTGGTACGCAGCCCGAAAGATCATGCCTCTATTCTGCGAGCGGTGCGCAATCTGCAAAAGAAAAAATAATTTGGTAAAAATTTGTCATTCCCGACTACACTTGTCGGGAAGGACACGTTATTTTATAACAATAGGATTTATTTCTTTTTGCGGCGTTCGGCGCGTTTAGCCAAACGCTCGGCTTTGGTTTCGCGGCGTTTGTAGCCCGCGTGTTCGGGGCTTTGGGCGGCCTCGTTATCCAAACTGCCGTTCCATTCAAATTCGCGTCCGCCGGCAATGAGGGTATCCCCGTCCTGTACGCCTGCTTTTAAGAGTGCTTTTTCCAGACCGATTTTTTTGAAAATACCGCGTAAACGGCTGACCGCTTCGGTTTGGGTGAAATTCGTCATGGCGATAAATTCATCAATCTTTTTGCCGGTGATATGTACTACGCCGTTGTCATCGCGCGTAATGGTAAAAACAGGATCTATTTTGTGTAGAGCTGTTTTCGTTTTTTCTATTTTCACGACGGGCACAGGTGTAACGGATAAAATTTTAACTACTTCATCTAATACTTGTTTGACCCCTTGCCCGGCGGCCGCTGACATCAGCATTACTTTGTGTTTTTTGAATTTTTTAGAAAGTTTTTCAAATACTTTTTGCGCAGAAGGCAAATCCGATTTATTGACGACAATAATGCGCGGTTTCTTGGCTAAATTTTTATCAAATTGTTTAAGCTCTTTTTCAATTACTTTAACCGATTCTTCTGCGTTCATCTGGTCAAATCCGTCGGGGTCCACCAAATGCAAGAGTACGCGCGTACGTTCAATGTGTTTTAAGAATTGATGTCCTAGGCCCTTGCCTTCGCTGGCTCCTTCAATAATTCCCGGAATATCCGCTGTGGCGAATGAGCGGCCTTTGTGCATCGTAATGCCGAGGTTGGGGTTTAAGGTCGTAAACGGATAATCGGCAATGCGCGGTCGCGCGCTGGAAATAGCCGTCAAAAAAGTGCTTTTGCCTGCATTGGGAAAACCGACCAAACCAAGGTCTGCCAAAACTTTCAGTTCCAAAATGAGCGTAACTTCTTCACCGGGTTGACCCAGTTCGGCAAATTTTGGACAGGTGTTATTGCGCGTTTTGAAAGATTGATTTCCGCGCCCGCCCATGCCGCCTTTGGCAACTAAAAGTTGTTGTCCGTGGGCGGTAATATCTCCCAGAAGTTGTCCGTCTTTATAAACCAATGTGCCCAGCGGCACGAGTACAATTTTATCTTCTCCGCCGCGGCCTGTTTTGTTATAGGTGCCGCCCTTTTCGCCGCAGGGGGCTTCAATGTGGGGATTATAGGCCAGCTCTAACAGCGTAGTCAGATTGCTTTCTCCTTGAATGATGACGTCCCCACCTTTGCCGCCGCAGCCGCCGTTCGGGCCGCCGAATTCGATAAATTTTTCGCGCCGGAAAGACATACAGCCATCGCCGCCTTTTCCGGCAGTGATGTAAATTTTGACGTGATCTAAAAAGCTTCCTGACTGCATAAATGCCTCTTGTATGTTGTTGCGTTTATTTCCGCTAACAATTTTTTCCAAATTTGGTCAACTTCGAATTTTTTGACTCACTTGCGTACCGAGAGTCGCTTTGCTCCCGTTCTTCTTAGTACGCGGCGTTCGTAAGAAAATTCAAATTTGTCTGGAATTTGAAAAAATCACGCAACTTACGAACGACAATTTATTTGTTACCTCATTCTCTATCGTCGAGCGGATTTTGGAGCAACTTTTTACTCAAAGCCCGCTTGGCTTTACTCCGCGCACGTTTAGCTTTGGTGCGAGCTGATTTTTTAGTGGTGGTATACACCCACTCATCTTGTTTAACGGGCAAAATGGTATCTTTCATATTATATAAAAGGTTGAGATTCCCGACAAAGACACTCGGGAATGGTCTTTGATTATTCCACCCCCGAAATTTGTAGTCGGGGGTCTCAGCCGCTTTGTTTTGAATAAAAAAGCGGCGGGACATCAACCCCGCCGCTTATCAAACAGACAGATTATTTTGTTTCCGTCTTTTTGGCTTTGGCCGGGGCTTTTTTAGCAGCCGGTTTAGCGGCGGCTTTTGCTTTCGGCGCGGCCTTTACTTCTTTCTTTGCGGCGGCTTTTTTAGCCGGGGCTTTTTTGGCTTGGGTTCCTTCCGGATAGACGGAAATTTTCTTTTTGCCTCTGTAAGCCCATTCAAAGGTAACAATACCATCCACGCGAGCAAAAAGGCTGTCATCGCTGGCGCGGGTTACATTGGTGCCCGGCAGGAATTTGGTGCCTTTTTGGCGGACAATAATTTCGCCGGCGTGTACGAATTGGGAACCGAAACGTTTGACACCCAGGCGTTGGCCGTGGCTGTCTCTACCGTTAGAGGAAGAACCTTGTGCTTTGGTATGTGCCATAGTTTTCTCTCCTTACCCGAGTACGATGTCGGCAATTTTGATTTGCGTTAAATCCTGTCTGTGACCTTGGGTTCTTTCGTACCCTTTTTTAGGTCTGCGTTTAAAGACCAGGATTTTCGGACCTCTCAAGTGTTTGACTACTTGAGCGGTGACCTTGGCGTTTTTGGACGCCTTGGTATCTGCTGAGGTACCTTCTTCGTTAGCGGCCCAGAGAACTTTGAGTTCTACTTTGGCTCCCACTTCCGCATCCAGCTTTTCAACCTGCAGATCTTGACCGGGTTTTACCCAGTACTGTTTTCCACCTGTTTCTATGATTGCGTACATGTTATTTTCCATTTTTAGCGCACAAACCCCAACCCCGCTTTCGCGCGGCTGAAGAAATACGCTTCCTTCAAGTATTTATATTATACAATAATCCCGCCGCCAAGTACAATATCGCCCTCATATAAGACGGCGCTTTGTCCGGCTGTAATAGAAAGCTGCGGCTCTTTGAATTGAGCGGTCAACTTTGTTCCGTCGGCACTGACAGATACTACGGCAGGCGCGGCGTGATGCAAATTACGGATTTTGATATGCGCCTGAAATTGCTCGGCCGGTGCATGGCCGCGTGTCCAAGTCAAATGGTCTGCGCGCAACTTATCGTTATATAAAGCGGCTTTCGGCCCAATGATAACCTGATTTTTTGCTGCATCTATGCCGACCACATACATCGGCTCTTTAAATCCGCTTAGCCCCAATCCCTTGCGTTTGCCGATGGTGTAGCCCCAAATGCCGGTATGTTTGCCGATGACTGTGCCGTCTTGCAGCACCAAATCACCGGGGTGATTTGGGAAATTTAATAAATCATTATAATCGCCGCAATAAAAATCTTGGCTGTCTTGTTTATCAGCCACGGCCAGACCTGCTTTGCGTGCTATTTCGCGGATTTGCGGTTTGTTCATTTCACCTAACGGAAATAAAATTTCTTTCAGTTGCGTTTGTGTTAATCGGTGTAAAAAATAGCTTTGGTCACGTGATAAATCTTTGGCGGTTTTGAGCAAAAAATCGCCGCTTGTGCTGTCTTGCTCCACCCGGGCATAATGTCCGGTGGCAAATTTATCAAACGCGATTCCTTGCGCTCGCGCCGCTGTCGGAAGAACCCCAAATTTAATACGGCTATTGCACCAAATGCACGGATTGGGGGTACGTCCGCAAGCATATTCGCTGCGGAAATTATCCAGTACCGCTTGACGGTAAGCTTCGCGGCAATCTACCGTTAAATATTCAATACCGAGTTTCTCCGCCAATGCGCGGATTTCTTCTAAATCTTCTTTTTTCTCGGGGGAAAGACAAGCATTTTTATTATGCTCGCCTTTTGGGATAGGCAGGGAATCGTCCCAAATCAGCATCGTTGCGCCGATAACACGATATCCTTGTTCTTTAAGTAGTATAGCCGCCGCGGTGGAATCCACTCCGCCGCTTAGGCCGACCAGCACAGTCTTTTTGTCCATCATTTTCCTCTAAAAATAAATTTTTTGTACTTAAGGTTGAAAGCCAAAAGGACACTATATTGTAATATTTTTGCAAACGGTCTGCAGGATAGTTTATGCGGCCGAATTGTTTTCTTGCTTTAAGCCCGTAGAAGCCGGAGGCAAGGGCGGCTGGGTTTTGTGCATTTCAATGGATGGTTCGGCTGCGTGTGTATATAATTTACGCACGGAAGGATAAATCCGTTTGAAAGCCGCCACAATGCGCGGGTCAAATGCGCGGCCGCTTTCCCCTAAAATATATTCATAGGCCTCATCGGTTTTCCATGCTTTTTTGTACACGCGCGACACGCACAGCGCATCAAACACATCAGCTACTGTAATAATGCGCGCTTCTATCGGAATTTCTTCTCCTTTTAATCCGTGCGGATAGCCGCATCCGTTCCATTTTTCATGGTGGTATAAGCTCATTTTGTGGGCCATTTGTAACACTTTGGAATGGGCCCCCTCTAAAATGCGCCCGCCGTAAACGGTATGCGATTTCATAATTTCAAATTCTTCGGGAGTTAATTTTCCCGGTTTTAATAAGATATGATCTGCCAAGGCTACTTTGCCAATATCATGCAGCGGGCTGGCATTTTTAATTAATTCCGCATGTTTTTTGCTCAGCCCCAAAGCTAACGCAAGCAGATAAGAAATAATGCTGATGTTTTTCAAATGGGCGCGGGTATCCTGTTGGTCGCGGTATTCCGCCGTAACAGCTAAGCGGTAAATTGTTTCCAACTGGGCGACATGTACATCTTGATACAGTTTGGCAATTTCAATTGAACTAGCCGCCAGCGTGGCCAGTAAAAGCAAAATGCCTTCATCTTTTTTATCAAACGGTTTTTCATCGGCCCGATTGGCTACTTGGAAAACACCTAATACTTTGCCTGCATTGTTTTTCAGCGGAACGGCCAGCATCGTATGCGTGCGGAAATCGGTTACCATATCTACCGCCATAGAAAAACGTTCATCTTCGTAAGCATTTTCCAGGTTAATAGATTGCCCCGTCCGAGCCACTAACGCTACGATGTTATTGCCGTCTAAGGGAAGGCGTATTTCGGTGTGTTCTAAGCCGCGGCCTTGTGCAATTTTGGACCATAATTCTTTGCGTTCGCCGTCTTTAAGAAAAATCGTACAGCGGCCGACATTGAGCATTTTGGTAATTTGTTGGGCGATAATATCCAGCAGTTTATCTAGGCGCAACTCGCTTGAAATGCGCGCACCGAATTCTACGAGTAAATTTAATTTCTCGTCAGCGGAAAGCGTGGAAGGCTCATTCTTGAAATCGTTATTCATTCGTCCGCTCCTGCATAGATAAAAAACTGTGCTTGTGCGCTGGGATATTTTAGGGGCAATACGGCATTCAATTCTAGCGCCGACCAAGCAGATAAACAATAAACGGTGTCTATTTGTTGCCGGGCTATGTCCCGAATATTTTTATGTAACAAAATCGCTGTGTTAGAATCGCTTGCAAAACCAATACTGGCCGCAGGCAGTGGCACAGCGCTATAAGCACACTGTAGCAAATTTTTACCATAAAGTGCTGATAATATTTTTTGCGCGCGTTCGGCCGGTTCTGTGGCGGGATATAATACAGAGGAAGTATCCAAAGCAATTCGCTGATTGCGATTTTTTTCACCGGACGAAAACGGTAAATCGGTTATAAATTGGATATGCTTGGCAAAAGTTTGTGCGCGTTGTTTCCAACCGGGGATTTTGTCAAAAAGCAGCGGATAATTTTTCAGAAAAGAATACAGTTCAATACTATCTGTTATTAGGGGCAACGGTCGCTGAATGCTGTATTTTTCCCAAGTAAGTAATACTTTTTTGGCGATTTGTAAACAACGGGTCCGGTTTCCGTACATATATTCAAACCAACCGGTTGCTTGTCCTAGTAGCAGGACAGGTTGTTTAGCAGCCAAGCGTTTATAAACAAGCAGTCCTGCTTGCGGATCTATGTATTGTGTGTACAAAGAAGGTAAATAAATCGATTGTGGTTTTTCGGGTTGGGTTTGTATTTTTTGCCGATGTAATAAACGGCGAAAAGATCCTGTTTTTGCAGGTAAAATAGCCTGTGCATGTTTAAGCCATTTCGGCAAAAGGGGGCGTAACAGGTTGGCAAAGCCCAATCGGCGCAAGAACAGGCCGCTGCAAGTTATCCAATGAAACAAACCCGGATATTTCCCGTAAGCAAAAAGAAATAAACGTAGTGTGTCGGGTAAGGGTTGTTTTTCTAAAGCATTACGCAGCGCAAGCATATGATGAGCTACTGGAATTTGCCCGGCACAGGCCGCTGTACACCGCGCGCATAAGGTGCAAGAAAAAGCAATTTCTTTAAGTAACGGGTCCGATACATCTAGGCTGATTTTTCCTTCACTCAATAAGCGAATTAGCTGGACCCGGCCGCGCGGCGAAAACGTTTCTTGTGGGTTTAATAAATAAGCTGGGCAACTTTGCAAACAACTATTACACCGGGTACAATGGGCGGCGCTTTGCTGCAAAAGGCAAGCGTTTTGCCCTCCGGGCACAAGCGTGGAAACGGGTATATTTACTTTGTATTTTGCCATACTATTTCCTTGTCAAATGCCGGTGATAAAAATAAACCTTGCGGATCAATTTCTTTTTTTGTTGCTTGAAATAAAGTATCCGCGGCAACAGCTTGTCTAGGTATAAGCGCAGCAGGGGGCTGCGGGGTAGCATAAATTTTGAAAGTAATTTGGGTAATTATTCCCAGCGCACCCCAAGAGCCGGCAAACAAACGGCATAAATTATATCCGGCGGCATTTTTCATCAGTTTGCCTCCGTATTGAACCGCCTCTGCATTTGGAAGAATTGCCTGCACGCCAATGATTTGAGAAATGAAATCCGGCGCGGCTTTTGTAGCCACTAGTCCGCCTAATGTGCCCGTATAATCTAAGGGTAAGCGCGCATAGAGACCTTGTTTGTGTAAGATTTGCAATAGATCTTTTACGGATATTCCTGTTTGTACAGTAGCGGTATAATTAGCGGTATCAATATCCACTATATTTTGTAAAAACTCGGTAGATAAAGGGGCTGCTTCGGTTTGATAAGCATGCGTGTTTTTTCCGGTAATAAGGCTGGGTATGTATTGTGCAAACCGCTGCCGGATTTGTTGTTGCAAGGAGGCCACATTAGCCGAAAGAGAAATTTCCGGCCCCTCTTTGTCTTCAAAACCGACCGGAATAATTTTGTCTGGATTTGCTAAATTTTTCGGGTCAAAAGCTTGTTTAATTTGTTTGAACAAGCGTAAGGTTTCGCGTGAATATTGATAGGCCATCAGCGCGCGTTTTTCAGTACCGATGCCATGCTCGCCGGACAAAGTCCCTTGATGGGCAATACAGATTTTTAAGATTTCCTGCACCGCTTTCTGCACGCATTGGTTTTGTATCAGATTACTTGCATCAAATACCAGCTGCGGATGGAAATTACCATCTCCGGCATGAAAAAGTAAACTGGCCGTAATGCCGTATTTGGTAATAATTTCGCGTATCTGCTGTAAGGTACGGGGCAGCTCGCTGCGGGCTACTGTTCCGTCTCCCACTACTACGTTGGGAGCCAGGCAAGCCATGGCGCTATAAGCGGCGCGGCGACCTTGCCATAATTTTTCCCGTTCGGTTTCATTGCGCGCGGCGGTAAAAGTTTGACACTGATTTTTCTGGCAGATTTCTTCTAACAGCGTCGCCTCTTTTTTGATAGCAGCCAGCTCTCCGTCCAGTTCCAAAATCAGCAAGGCTTCCGCAGCAGGATAACCGGCATGTGTAAAATTTTCCACTGCCTGAATCGTAAGACGATCCATGGCTTCCACGCAGCGCGGAATCAGTCCGCGGGCGGTTAAGTCTGTTACGGTTTGCACACAGCTTTCTAAAGAAGGGAATGTGGCTAAAAAAGTTTTAATATGTTTCGGACAAGGTAAAATTTTTGCGCGCATGCGTTTGATAATGCCCAAAGTTCCTTCGCTTCCGGCTACAAGCCCCAGCCAATCCGGCCCCGGTCCGTCATGGCGTAAAACAGCTATTTGTCCGTCGGGGGTTATAAATTCAATTTGCAGGATATTGTCAGCGGTATTGCCATATTTCATACAACGCGCCCCGCTGGCATTCTGTGCCAAATTACCGCCTAAAGTACAAACTTGTTCGCTGGCCGGATCCGGCGCATAAAAAAATCCTAATTTGTTTAGTTCGTTTTGCAAATGTCCGGTTACGGTGCCGGGCAGTACGTCTGCGTAACCGTTAGCAGTATCAATATATTCTATACCACTCAGTGCATTTATATTGATTATCGCTCCGCCTTTTACCGCAGAGCAGCTGCCGGCATGATTGGTCGCGGCGGCGCGCACGATAAACGGAATTTTTTCTCGCGCCAACAGACAGATAGTCGGTTCCAATAAAGAAAGTTGTTTGATCTGCAAAACGATATCAGGTTGGTGTCGGCTAGACGAACAATCGTATCCGTTCATGGCCAAAGAAATAGGATCTGTATACACGGAGTCGTCTCCGAGCAGATTTTTTAGTTTGGTTATTTGTTTGGCAGTAATAAACATATGCGGTACGTTTTGGCAATTTTGCTATACTGTTATTATATTATTTATGGAAAGTTCCAAACCAGACAGACAAATTATTGTAGTAGGGGATGTGCATGGCGAGTATGATGGCTTTGTGCAAATCTTGCGTCATGCGGGGCTGATTGACGGGCGCCTGAATTGGTGCGGCGGCCGAAACCGGTTGATTCAAATGGGCGATATTTTTGACCGGGGGCCCAAACCGCAATTAGTAGATGAATTGTTGGACCGTATCCAACGCCAAGCGGCAGAAACGCAAGGGGAAGTCATCCGGCTGGTGGGCAATCATGAACTGGAACTGCTCATGAGTAATTTTTTGATTTCCAATTTCGGCAAAGAAGAAGCCCGCGCCGTACGTGATAAATTAACCCGCCAAGTGCTTGATTTCGAAATTCGCGCCGCGTATGCCTATAAGGGGTTTTTATTCACCCATGCCGGAGTAACGCATAAGCTGATGCGGATTTTTAAGATGCAGTTAGATACGCTTACCGAACATAATGTAGCCATTTTGACCAATATGATTTTTCGTGAAGCAATTAAGCATGAGTTTTTCCGCCATCCGATTTTCAATATCAGTTTGCACCGTAGCGGTACCGACAAATTCGGCGGGATTTTTTGGGAAGATTTAGATGATTTATTAGTTTCCTGTCCGCGCAGCGAACTGCGTCAAGTGGTAGGGCATACGCCGGTGGATCGTATTGTAGTTGATAACGGTCGTAATATTATTCCGGTGGATGTCGGTTTGTACAGAAGGCTTGAATATTTGCGTATTATCAAGGGAGTACCGGAAGCGGTACTGGTAAAATAAGTAACTGTAAAAATTTACAAAAACCGCAACAGATAGTTGCGGTTTTCTTTTTACCAAAAATTATTTCATTGCTGCTTTTACGTCTACACCCATGGGGGTAGGCATGCCGTCTTTATTGACGCAAACCAACGTTGTTTTGCCTTTGGTGCATAAACGGCCGTTTTGGTTCGTGATAATATTTTCAAATACAATTTTAATATCCGACGTTTCTAAAATTTTAGTACTAATGTCAATTACATCTGCATAGCGTACGGGATATTTATATTCTACTTCTTGCCGGGCCACCACAAAGAACAATCCTTTTTTCATTAAGTCCGGAATGGAAAAGCCTTTCTCTTGCATAAAAAGCGTGCGTGCTTCTTCAAAAAATTTCAAATAATTTCCGTAATAAACAACTCCGCCGCAATCGGTATCGTGATAAAAAATAGTTTTTTTCATACAGTTCCCCTTTTGTAAGTTATATAAACTATAGCAAATCTGTTGCGGGCGGGGGTATTGTCAGATACAATTTATTTGTTACAATATCGGTATGGAAAAAGAGAAACTGATTGCTTTGTTGCGCAATCCCCAAAAACACCTGAAAAAACAAGTATCTACCGGAAAAAAGCGCTCTTTGGCTTCGACGGTACAGAACAGTAGTATATTTGTGGTCAGTATGGGCGTATTATTTTTGGTATTATTATCTTTAATTTTTATTTTTTATGCGCAACATAAAGCGGAAAATATTCCATCTTATATTGATAAAAAGGTACTCAAAGGCCTGATGGTGGATCGGACTTTTAATCCATCTGAAAACAAGCGTTATATTCAAGTGCCGGAAGGGGCAGAGCGCGTCATCGGGCTGCGCTTAGGGTCTGTTTTGCCAGTTCTCAGTCGTTATAATTACCGTACTTTTGGCGAAGAAAATTATAAATTAGTAGGGGCGGCTCCGTGGGCATTATCTATTAATCTTGCTTCCAATGCAGACGACCCGGAATTGATACGCCAACTATTATCACAAGAGTCGTTAAGCCAGGCATTTCTGGCAAGAGCGGATGTCGCTCCGCTGTTAGAAGATCATGTGGCGTTGGCCAGGCTGGCAAACAATGAGAAAGCACTTCAAAAGTTTTTTAATGAGGAAGCCGCACAAAAAATATTAGCTTCCGAACAATTAGTAAAGGAGTTTGCTGGCAGTCGTTTTATGGCGCATTTGCTCATTAGCAAGTCTGCCAAATATTACCGTGATCATCCGGAAGCGGCCGCCCAATTGGTGCGCAGCAGCCCGACGTTATCTGAACTAAAGAAAAACCCGGCCGTGCGTAAAGCGGTGAGTGAAAATCATTATCTGAAAAAAATAGCGCCTACACTTTTGAGGTAAAATTTGTTATAATTTATATATCAGATTTATGCGGGCGTGGTTCAATGGTAGAACGCGACCTTGCCAAGGTTGAGACGAGAGTTCGATTCTCTTCGCCCGCTCCATTTAGAAGGCTCCGAAATATTTTTCGGAGCCTTTTTCTTATTGATTAACTAAAAAACTTAATAGAATTAGGTAAAATAACATCTTCCATTGCGTTAAGCGCATAGGAATCCGTCATGCCGGCAATGTAATCGGTAATAATGGTATCGCGCAAGGCAGGATTTTCTTGATAGGCTTTTGTCATAGAAGCCATATAGTTGGCAAAATTAAGGGCAGTTTGTTTGCCTTCACATCCGTATGACGGATAATCAAAACCGTACTTATCAAACAGACCACGGAAATAATCAAACAAATCCGCAATACGTTTATCAATGGTTTCTTTGCGCTGGCGCATTTGCGCATTATTATAGATGCGGTCATAATTAAAATCGCGCAGTTGCATAATGATATCTGTTTTTTCCGGCGAAAATCCGATAAAATCTTTATCTTTGGAATGTTCAATCAAATCCAATGTCAGCGTGTTGATAATTTCTCCGTTAGAGGTACCGATTTCATTTTGCACAATGAGGGGAATATTTTTTTTGGTAATCAGTTTTGCTTTTATGGCATCTTCTATATCTCTCCCCAGATAAGCAATTTTGTCAGATACGCGTACAATGCACCCTTCGTAGGTGGTAGGCAAACAGCGGCGGTTTTGTATTTTTTCTAAATCATTGGGCCGGGTTGCCGGACGTAATTGGGTGGTGGCAAAGTCTTCTCCGCAATGACACAAAATGCCGTCTTTTACTGCATACGTTAAATTAAGCCCTTCGCCATAATTGGCTAAATGTTCTACCACGCGGTAACTGTTGACTTCATGCAGAAAAGGTTTCGGCGCAATACAATGGGCCAGCGCGCGTTCGCCTTCATGTCCAAAAGGAGCATGTCCGATATCATGGCCTAGGCCGATTGCATAAGCCAAATCTTGGTCTAAATTCCAATTTCCGCTCTGATTGAGCCCGCGGCAAATAGCGGCGGCAATTGTCGCCACGTGAAGCACATGTTCAATACGCGTACAAATATGGTCATTGTCTGGGGCAAAGAAAACTTGCGTTTTGTGTTTTAAGCGGCGGAACGGTAATGAATGAATAATTTTGGTTTGATCACGAAAATATTCTCCGCGCACATCAGTGGTCTGAGGCCGCGTGCGCTTATAATAAATTTCATTACCGAGCGGATTTTTATTCATAAAATTATGATACCATAATAAGAGGACATTTTGTCGCGGGACTCTGTTATGATTATTTTTCAAGGGACCTTTGACCCGTTTACAAACGGACATTTGGAAATTGTGAAACAAGCACGCGCGCTATTTGGCGAAGTGCGCATTTTGTTGCTTATAAATCCAGCCAAAACCCCTCTCTTTTCTATAGAAGAAAGAAAAGAAATGATTGCTGCTGCGGTGGCGGATATGCCGGATGTGAGTGTGGATAGTTTTGAGGGATTACTAGTAGATTATATGCGCGCGCGTGATTTAACGGTCTGTGTGCGTGGGGTCCGTAATGCGTCCGATGCCGCTTATGAACTTCATAATGCTCATCTCAGCCAAGCACTTTATCCTGCCTTGCATACTTTTTTATTGCCTTGTCTTAGCTCCTATTTGCCAATTAGTTCCTCTGCGGTAAAAGAGGCTTGCCAAGCAGGACACATGCCGGAACAGTGGGTTCCTGCGGTAGTAAAAACATATTTAAGCAAAAAATTTTTCCTATTTTAAGGCACTAGCCATAGGACTTTGGGCCCAGCCTTTGCTGGGCCTTTTTTCATTGGAAAAACGGAAGGAGATTTCCTATAATATAAGAGGAGACGGATAAAAGGAGACTGTTATGCCTCACGCAACAAACAAATGGATGCGTAAAGCGTTGCCCCCGCAAAGCTTGCCGGAGGGACGGAAAGAGGCATGTTCAAATAAGCATGTAAACGTCTCTGAAATCATTGCAAACGATTTTGTTCATATTACTTGCCCAGCCGGATTTTTGAAAAAGAATCCGGCTTTCTTTTTGTTGTATTTGGTAGATTTTTCTCGTCGGACGTGGGTCAAAACACTTTCCTTATTATTATCTTTTTGTATTTTATTTACTTCTATTTCGCCGGCGTATGGGGAGGCGTTGCGCAGTACGCAAGCCAGCCGCAGCCAAGTAGGGGCTGTTACGGAAGGGGCAGAGGTGTCTGTATTGGCATCTTCTGGTGAAGCGGCGCAGCGAGCTGGGGCGTTGGTATCTACGGTAGAGCGAGGGGTGGCGCAGAGTATATTTGGATTAAATTTGTCTATGGTGGACAAATTGAACGAGGTAAAGGAAGTAGTGCAGCAGATAGAGGAGACGAGTGGGTTAGACAGTGCTGGGGCGGTAGTGACGGTAGATCGGCAGACTGGGAAGATGGAATATGATTATGGCAATGTAGATGTAAACAAGAAGGAGGAAGTGGACAGGGCGTTTAATTACTGGTATGCGGAGTATTTATTAGAGCATGAGAAGGAGCTGGCTGGAGACATTGCAGCTGGGTATGAGGCGTCGTTTAACGAAGCATTTGACAAAGAGGTAAAGGAAGCTTTTTATGCCGGGAAAGGAGAAGTAGACGAGAAGGAAATAGATGTGGTATATGAGGGGTTACGTCGGGAGGCATTTGAGGCGTACAAAGGGGCGCATGGGGACGATTATACGGAGTATGATGGGGAGTATCGAGCGCGGTATAAGGAGTTGATGCGGAAAGAGTTTAAGAAGGAGCTGAAGGCAGAGCAGGCGAAGGCGCAGGAAAAGGCGGAGGAGGCTGCGCGGGAGGAGGAGGCGTATTTACGCGGATTAATAAAGGAGGTATGGGGATATTATTATAGTAAAGGGTATGAAGGGGTATTGGATTATTTAGCGTTTGAGGCGATGGGTGCGTTTGATTTAGCGGGGTTATTGGAGGAGAAGGAGCGCGGGGAGGTACGGGAGTATTTACGCAAGGTATTGAAGGAGAACGGGAAGTATTGTAGTGATGTATTGGCGGACAAGAGCAAAGTAAACAAATTTTTTTATGGGATAGATCCGACGGAGAACTCGGTAGAACGGGCGGCGCGGGAGGCGATGGAGCCGTGTGAACGGGCGATGAAGGCGTTGGCGCCGATGGGGATATTTGGTAAAGTAGCGCGGGGGAATGATCGGGAGGATGCGCATTTAGTAGGGGAAGTGATGGCAGGGGCGCGGGATGGTTTAGTAGGGGCTGGAGTATTTGCGGTAGGTACGCCGGTGTTAGTGGCGTTGAAAGGGGATAATGAGCTGGTAGATTTATTGAAATGGGCGCCGATCCCGGTGGGGTGGCGACAAGACAAGACGATGAAGGCGTTAGGGTTTACGATGGACATGTTGTTCCATCCGGTGACGACGCTGATCCAGGATGATGCGCGCGGGATACAGAACAGTTGGCAGAGTGGAAGTTTTGTACAGAACGTAGAGGGAAGTTTTTATGAAGAAGATGGGAAGGTCGGTAATTTATTTTATGATATGGGCAAGGCGTTGCAGAAGGAAGCGGCAGGAGGGGATGCGTTTTCGAAGGGAGTAGTAGAGCGGGTGATGCGGTTGAACTTACATTTTTACACAGAGGGGTGGAATCATGATCAGTTGTATCCGCAGATGCCGTTGAAGATGTTTGTGGTAGGGGCGTTAGCGGGGGGCTACAAGGTAGACATACGGGAAGATGATTATTATACGACCCAGCCGGTGAAGCCGCGGCCGCACGCGGATGGATACGGGGTGGTATGGGATTATGCGCAGGCGGTAAAATGGCATGATGCGGAGATAGCGCGGACGGAGAACTGGTATTGTGGACGTACGAAGAAGGTATATAATGGTGGGCATTTGGTATATGGGTTAAGTCAGACGGGGTATGTAGCGTACGGGTTATTGCAGGTGTTGAAGAGTGAGCAGGCGTTGACGGTAAAGGAGAGAGAGTGGGTACGCGGTATATTGGCGAAGATATATAATCGGGAGTTAAAGAAGTGTGATAAGCAGTATGAGTTGACGCAGCGGCAGGGGTTAGTGGAGAGCGGGGATGTAGATCGTTTTGCGAAGAAGCACAAATATGGTGGTACATATAAAGAGGAGTATACGGCGGAAGAGAACCGGGCGTATGCGGCGGCGTATGAGAGTGGTGTAGCGAAGGTAGAGCGGGCGAAGAAGGTAGAAGGGCGTTCGCGCCGGGTAGGGAAGTGGATAGATGTGGTGTTATTGGCGTGGATGGCGGTAGATATAGGTGTAGGGATAGTACGTGGTGTATTGAGTGGTTTAAGAGCTGGGTTATTTATATTACGGGATGCAGCGGCGGTGCGTGCTTCTGGGAACATTTTGAGTCGGATGCGTGCGGTGGTGAAGGCGCAGCGGATGGCGAAGTATGGGGTAGAAGGAGGCTGGAAGCTATTAGGGGAGCGGTTAACGTTTAGTGCGCGTCGGTTGAAGGTGAAGTTAACGCCGGCGGGTATGAGGACGATAGCGGAGAGTGAAGCGTTGGCGCAGATGCGGATGGGGTATGCGGCGTATTTGCGTGGGGTAGGGCAGAAGGCGGGGCGTACGTTGAGTGCGGACATCCCGTGGAGTGCGTGGGATCGTGCGCGGTATTTAACGGTGCAAGATTTGCCGAAGGTGACGGAGATCCCGAGTTGGATCAAGAGTGTAAGCAGTGGGGAGAATGCGCCGATGAGGTATGCGGTGCGTAATGGGTTGTACAGTTTAGGGGAAGCGAATGCGGCGCGGACGGAAGCGGAGGAGATGTTGGTAAGTTGGGCGCGGCAGAACAAGAAGCTGATAGAGAACAAGGGGTATTTGTATTTAAATCCGCAGGAGAAGGTTCCTAGTTATATAGGGGATGCTTTGACTGGGAAGATAACGCCGCAGGAGGCGAAGAGCATACAGTATGCGGTGGATAATGGGTTAGAGCGGCTTGGGAAGAGAGGAGAGTTAGCGTTAGGGAAGAAAGAGGCTACGATGGTTGATTGGCTGGATCGGAATGGGAAGCTAATCGAGCAAGATGGGTATTTGTATGTACGTTCTGGAGAAGAAATCCCTATAGAAGTGATAGATACGGATGTATTAGAGGGACGTTTGACGTCGGCGCAAGTGGCGGAAAATTTTGCGTATGCGCGCAAGAACGGGTTGATGTATTTAGGGACGGAGGAGTCAGCGGTAGAGGGGTATGGCCGCGCGATGGTAGACTCTTGGAAAGAGGATGGTTTATTGATCCGGAATAATGGTGGATATTTTGTCAAACCGGCGCGCAATGCGATGGGAGAGTTGAATTTATTGGATCCGGCGCGGGCGCCGAAAGTAACGAATCATTTAACGGAATGGGAGACCGTGAGCCGTCATGAAGTAAGAATGAAAGTGAAAGGCATTGAAGAAGGATCTGTTGCGGTTGAGCAAGCAAAACCTGTCGCACAGGCAAAGCCCATCACAGAAGCAAAGCCCGTAACAGAAGCAGCGCCGGCAGCCAATCCATATCAAGCCGAAGCGGAAGCAATGGCAGAAGCGGCACAAAAGCGTGCAGCCGAAAAAGCCGCTGCGCGTAAAGCGCGTATTGCCAAAATAGATAAATATACGTTTGGATTGGCTAGCAAAATAGCTAATTGGCAGCTGGGACGGCATCTGCGTCAAGGTGTAACAACCGTTATGACAGCCGGTATGCTCACAGCAGCCTCCCCGGCCGTGGCAGTAGCCGAAAGCGCTCCTATCGTAGAACAAAGTGTGGGGACGATTGCGCGTACCTCTATGTTGCCTACCGAAGGGTTGATATTAGACCCGGCAATTGCCGAAAAAGGTATGCCCGGAGTCATGAGCGTGCCGTTGCCTAGCTTTAAGGTAGAAAGCCGGTTGCTCTCTGTGAGCGAAATCTCGAGCAAGTTGGCCGCGCAACAAAAAGCCTATGCCGGCTTTATGCAAGCGAAACAATCTGCGCAGTTGGCGCGTGAAAGCGTGCGGATGATTGCCATCAGAGAAGGACTCTCCCCCCTGTCCGTAAAGTGGCGATTGGGGCTCTATGACATCAGCCATGTGTTTAGCAATATGCGCTTAAACGTGCAAGAGTTTAAGCTGCGTAAAAATGTCTATTACCAAGCCTATAAACAAGAATTAGCCCAACGTGCCGCACAAACCCGTGCGGAAGATTCGATATTAACTTATTTGAAAACGGAATTTGATACCCTTTTCTTCGGCGAGCAGATTTTACGGGATATCGAAAAAGGGGAAGTTGATTTCTTAAACAGACACGGCGGCCAATACGCATTTGCATTATTAGGTGCCGAAGAAACAACTACCGAAAATTCCAAAGCTCAGACTAAAAAACAACGAGCTAAAATTGCCAAACAACACGCCCAGCAATTGCGCGGTTTGCAAAATCCGACTTGGCAAAAATTTATTACCAACTATATCAATACCTTGCCTCGAACGGCAAGAATTTCTGCAGATGAGTTATTGGCCGACCCCGAAGTGATTTTTGCTTATTATAATGCCGCTATGGAAGCAGTGCGCAATAGTGACTTGCCCTCTGCCGCAAAAAGAATTGCTTTACATAAATGGAAAATACAACTGCAACAATATTTACAAAAAGCAATCGTCCTTCCGAAAACGGAAAATGTGCTTGAAACCGGAATTCCCGTATTTATAAATAACAAATTAGTATCTTATTGGAGTTTAGATGACAAAGCCCGCGCCGAATTGCAAACATTACGAGACAATCAGCGGGTGTATATCTGGGCCGAGAAAGGGGCCTCCCAAGCCGAAATGTATGTGCGTACCTACAAGAATGATGACGGAACCAAATATGAAAATACCTTGATTCGGTCTGATATTGAATTGACCGAGACGACAGGGGCATCTCGGCAAGGGAAAATACAGCCTACCTCTTTCGGCTGGAAAAAAATTGTGGAAGGAATTTTATTAGTTAATAACCGCCTGATACCGTTGTACGGGGTGTATTTGATGGCAGGTATGGGAAATGTTTCTTCTACCATTTCTACTTTCTCAAAAGAAGCGTTTAGTTTGGCCAACTGGGAAACGTATGCTATGGGCGGTATTTCCTCTGTGGTGATGGGACTGGTTTCTTTTGTGGCGGGAATGTTGCAAACCCATTGGGCACGCAATCCGGACGGAACAATAAACGGTGCCCGCGGGCGTAATATTACCATGAATATAGGAATGACCGCTTTTATATTAGCCATGATTGCCCCTATGTTGGTAGGAATGTATGGTAATTTGGGGGATCCGACGGATCTTAAAAAATACGTATTGTTGGGAAGCTTTGCTTTATTAGGTATCGGCGCGGCTTTTATGGATGTATCTATGAAACCGGTGGTCTTGGCTGCTTCGCGCCGGGGGGATTATCAAGCCTTGCAAGGTTATTTAAGTGTGTTCAAACAAACCGTTGGCAACGCCGGCAATTATTTGATTCCGCCGATTGCCATGGCGATTATGTCTATATTTGGACATATGGCGGATTGGACTGTATTCTTCCCAATTTATGGCGCGTTGGGGTTAGGTATTTCTCTGTTATATAACTTATCTAATATGCATCAGCAAACTTTGGAAACCACTGAAAGACCCGCTCAAGCAATAGCACAAGAACAAACTGCGCAAGAAACGGATGCAGGGGTACTCAATAACCTGCAGCAAATGACCCAACGGGTTGGGAAATTTTTACATATTGATGAATTAACGGGCAAAAAACCGTATAACAAAATCATTCGTCACGGGGTGGCCGCTACGGCTTTGCACGGGGTAAATATGGCGGCTTTAGGATTATACGTTAACCAATTATTCCAAGCTCATGTGGGAGTTGGTTTTGATATGTATGCAAATGCCGGAAACAGCAATGTCTTTGCTGCGGTGTGGGAATCTTTAAGCCAGTCTTGGTTAGGGCAATCGCTGCTGTTCTTTACGGTACCTATTATTGTAGGACGTTTTGTAGGAACCTATTTAATGAAGCATGATTTGCATGTCGGCGGTTTGACAATCCCTCGCTTAAACAATGGCTCTTTATTAATTGCCAGTGCGGCTATGGCAGCCGCAGGGGTGGCGGGTATTGCGTTTGGAAATTGGACCTTGCAAATAATCGGGGTGGTATTGGCGGCATTAGGCTTAACGAATGTATCTCCGATTGTCGGCGGATTTACAACAGACCGGACCCGTCATGTATCGGATGCGGTTTCTACTTTATTATCCGGTACTGCTTTGGTAAGTTTCCTCGGGGTGACTTTGTTCGGCTGGTTGAAAGATTTGACGGCATCCAGCGCGGTTCCTTGGTTGCCGTTGGTGATGCCACTTGTGTTCTTGGGTTGTTTGGCGTTCTTTGGGTGGGAAATATCCAATGGTAGTTTTGATGCGTCGCAAGATAAATTTACGATTAACAGTAATGCACAGGAATTTTTGCAGGATATTACGCAAGCGGAATTGATCCCCGATATTTTCATGCGCCGGGTATGGTTCTTGCGCAATAGAGAAGGGAACATCTCTTTTGTATTAAAAGATGTTACCGCTAATGAATTGGAACGTACGAAACAATTGGCCACCTTGATACAGCAAAACGGATTAGAAGAAAAATACACCGATATAGATATAGAATATCCGCTTGTGGTGGCGGAGAATGTCGAAGGTCTTTCGGCTGAGGTGCAAGCACAAATTGCCGCCCAACGCAAAGAAGTAGTCCGTCAGCAATCCAGAATGGATGGGCAAAGAGGAACCAAAGATAAACAGTTAGTGATGACGGTGGTGGACACTCAAGGCATTAGTTTGGATATGATAGATGGCAAAGGAGCTAATTTGCGGGCTGCTTTGCGCGGACAGCCGGTTAGTGCGGCGGAATGGGAATCTATTACCGGTTTTTATAATACGCTAAACGAACTTGGTTTTGAACATACGGATATTATGTGCAATTTGTTCTTAAGCCGGGGAGCAGATGGTCGGCTCAAAATTACGTTGATTGATTTTGAAAACATATACAACATCTCGGATGCGGAAGGCTTGGCGGTTTGGAAAAAACAGTTAATAAAAGCCGGTATGTTGGATGCAGAGGTAGCCGATATCGGGACAGAGTCATCGGAGGCTTCCTCGTGGGCAGTTGCTCAACAAATTTCTTTATCTGGTTTTGAACAATGGTGGCAGGAGAACCGATATTATGTGGCGGGTCCTGTTACCAAAGAAGCGTTGCAGGCAGTGCACAAAATGATACAGAATTCTTCTTCAGCAAAAGAAGCCGCAGAAGCCATTGCCGTATTGGCTTACATACAAACTTTTACTTTAGGCAAAAACGAAGAAGGAATCCGGAAAATTGTTTTTAAGGGAACAGATCCGTCAGTTGTTTCCGCTAAAGATTTCTATATGATTCAAGAATTTGCAGGGATTCCCAAGGAATGGGTAAGCAGCAAAAAAATAACTCATATCAATACCAGTATATCTCATGAGGGGACCCGTATTAGTGAATTAAAATTTGAGAAAAGAGTATCCGAGTTAGCTATCCAGAATTTATTGCGCGGTATCAGAGACCGCTCCGGCCTAAAAGTCCGTATGGGAAGCCATGAATTAGGGATTAACGGGGCCGGTTATACACAATATAAAAACGGAGAATTGCATATTCATTTCGAAAGCACGGTGCCGGACGAACAAGGTATCTTATATAATTACAGACTCAAAATAAATGCCCATGCGGCTGTTAAAGGGCATAAGTTAGCGCAATTGCGCGAATTATACCTCAAGTGGTTCCATCCGTTTATCAAGGAAAACGAAATTAATTGGCCGTCAGCTGAAACGGACGCATCGGGTAATTTGTTAGCCTTAGGGGCCGGACTGATGATGTTAGGCTGGGGGCTGAGTAAATGGTTAAATGCCGGCAGCGGCATGGAAGATATGGGCCTTTTGCTAGGGGCTTTGCCTTTTTTGGCTCGTCCTATAGGGCAAGCAGCTGCCAAACCCGAACCGAAATGGGAAGATATCAGCCAGGCAAAAATGGATGATGTCTCTCATTTGGTATGGAGATTGACCGATTCCAAAGGCCAAGCGGTTGCTTATGCCAAATATAGCACGAAACGAGAATTAAACCGCACAAAACAATTTGGACAGTTGATGGATATATATCAATGGGAACAGAAATATAACTTAATTCATTTTGCCTATCCCCGTGTACTTGCGGAGGATTTATCAAAATTGCCTTTCCGTTTGCAGCATAAAATTAAATTTGACCGGCAGGCTGCTTCTATATTTAACCATGTGCGTACTGAATATGAGCGTTCGGAAGTATCGTTTTTGTTATCGGTTGCAGATATACAAGGGGTTACTTTGCGCCAATGGTTTGGTCATCCGGAATTAATTAAAGAAGCGTTGCGTAATATACCGATTACCCGTCAGGAATGGGATCAGGTATGTGCTTTCTTTAATGAACTGCATACGGCAGGTTTTGAACATTCGGATTTGGCCAATAATTTATATTTCGCCCGTACGCCAGACGGCAAATTGCAAGTAAGTTTAATTGATTTTGAGTTGTATGGCGGGGGAACGGATGAATTAGCTTTGCAAAAATGGCAAAAAAGGCTGTTAAACATTAACATGTTAGAAGCAGAATCAGAAAACATGCAGCTTTCTTTGTTTGATTTTGCTGACTGATATTTATTTGTGCAGTAATTTGCGTAACAATCTGTCTGAATAAGGGGCCGGAATATTCATACCTAAAGAAGTAATACGCCCGGCGTTTGGTCCGTGATAATCCGATCCGCCTGTAGCAAATAAATCATACTTGCGGGCTATTTTGAGTAATTCTTGTTTCAGCGTATAGCTGTGGGAAGGATAAAAAACTTCTATACCGTCCAATCCGGCTTCTACCCAAGCTGGGAAATTCCATACTTCTGTTGTCAGTCCCGGATGCGCAATAACGGCTAGTCCGTTTGCTTTTTTGATTTGGTGTATGGCTTCTATAACGGTTACTCCGGCAGAAGGGACATAGCCTGCCTGTCCGGGAACTAAATATTTGCGGAATCCTTCTTGTCTGTTGGGAACTATCTTTTTCTTTCTGAGTGCATCGGCCACGTGGGCGCGCGAAACGGTATTGGCTGCAAGAGAAAAGACATCTTCTTCCGTGATATCTACGCCGCTAGCGGCTAATTGATGAATGATTTTTTTAATGCGATTTAGACGGTTTTCTCGGTTGGTTTTCAAAAAAGATTGCAAATCGGCATTATGAATATCCACATTATAACCTAGGAAATGCAAGTGGTCATGTTCGCGTGTGCTGATTTCTACGGCAGGGACAAAATCCAATTGATATTTCTGGCAAGCGGCTTGTGCCTGCAAAACACCTTCCGTTGTATCATGGTCGGCTAGTGCAAATACTTTCACTCCGGCTTTGCAAGCAGCATACACCACTTCTTCCGGCGAGCAAGTACCGTCGGAGAACGTAGAATGGGTATGCAAATCTGCTTTGAGCATTTAGACGCGTTCTACAGCCGTCACACCCGGAACGCATTCTTTGATTTTCCGTTCCACGACAGCTTTAAGCGTCATTTGAGCAGCCGGACAACCGCCACAGCGGCCTTGTAAGCCAACGGTTACGATTCCGGTTTTTTCATCAACACCGATTAACTGTATATCTCCGCCGTCAGCTTGCAGAATAGGGCGGATTTGGTCAATTACATTTTGTACTTGTTCTTTCATAAAATCTCCTAACTGTTTTTATTATTATAGCTTTTTTGGGAGAGGGCCGGGAAAAGAAGTACTTGCCACAAGCTATTCAATATTTGCTATACTGATAAAGTAGGAAGTATATTAATTGGAGTTAAAGGAGAAATAGTATTTATGAAAAGAATGACAGCAATTGCGTTATTGCTCTGTTTTGTTTGCGCGCCTGTTTTTGCGCAAAAGTATGCCAGTATTAATACAACCAAGGCTAATATCCGCGCCTGTGCTGGTACCAAATGTGCCGTAAAATGGTATGCCTGGAAATATACTCCGGTCATCATGATTAAAGCTAGCCCGGATAAAGAATGGGTGCAAGTAAAAGATTTTGAAGGATTTACAGGTTGGGTATCTGCTTCGCTTTTAAGCGCCAATGGTGGTATGGCAGCCAAATTAGACTTAAATGTGCGCCAAGGCCCGGGCACCAGCAATCCGGTTGTGTGCACGGTAGAAAAAGGATATCCGTTCAAATATATTTCCAAAAAAGGTTCTTGGATTGAAGTAGAAGATGATCCGGAAGATGCTTCTCAAGGCAAATGCCACGGGTGGGTATATAACCAAAACTTGTGGGGTTTCTTTAAGCAATAATTGACGGATGGTGTATATGAAGAAGATTTTATTAGTGGCAGTTTTGGTTAGTGTAACGGTATGTGTGATTTGTGCCACGCGCAAAGTGCGCGAAGCCCGTTTCTATATAACGGGTACGGTACAAGTACCGCAACGCTTAACGGAAATTGCCCAAGCGGACAATAATTCTTGTGCGATTATTGTCAAAAATGCTGCCGATGTACCAGTTGCCATTAAACGGGTAGTAAATCCCAGATTTCCGTTGGCTTTTGAACTTACGGAAGATGATTTATTGGCCAGCAGTGTAGAAGGAGATTTGAAACTGGAAGTGCAAATTAATCATCACGGCAAATTGGGCGTCATTAAGGAAGGAGATATTTTCGGCTCTGCTGTTTCATCGGTCAAACCCAACAGCAAAGAGGTGTTGGTACAAGCTGACAAAATGACCGGTATGCCGAAATTGGCGCGTGATATGCGCGGAAATTTTTTCCGCACGGCAGCCCGCTAACAGCTATTATCCCATATTTTTTCTCCCCCGCCCCTGCCTTTGCAAGGGCGGGCTCTTTTTGGAATGATTGTGAAACGGATATTATTGCAAGGTGGCTGCGTTTGGACGGGGCAGAGGGAATATAGTACAATAAGCAAGGAGGATTGATTGGCTACAGGGGTTTTTATGAAAAAAAATATTTGGTTACTTATACCGTTTCTTTTAACTACCGCTTTATATGCCCAAGAGGAAACTTCTTTCGGAAAAGAAGATTTATTAGCGGCTTTTGAACAATACAATCCGTCTGTTTTGGAAAGAGCTGCTGCTAATTCCAACTATGGTCAGGTGTTGTATGAGCTGACGAATGCCTATCATGCAGCGCGCAACGAACAACAACGCTACGAGATGATTGCGCTTGTGAAAAATTTTGATAATTCCTTATTATTATATATGTTGCGGCAAGCCTATTTTCAAAGACGTTCTCTGCAAGAAGTCAGCGGCCTTGCGTTGGAACAAAGTACCCGGGAGCAAGTGTTGGCGTCTTTGCGCGCGGTTTTACAAGATATTTTTAAGCAGACATTAGCGGTTAAAAATATTCAGCTGCAAGATTATAAACAACAACTCAAACAGATTCGCAAAGATACCACCTTAACGGCCCAGGAAAAACAGGCACGCCGTGAAACAGTTTCCGAAAAAATAAAACAAGTCAAACAGGAAATCCGCACCTTGAAAAAAGATTCCAAACAAAAAATCGCCGC
>Ga0310786_10001920_pt1 | contig 32832 bp, 28 predicted proteins | sample AusTroGonzalo_MG_FD_203881 | JGI IMG/M metagenome (GOLD analysis project Ga0310786, IMG submission 203881) | Bovine rumen microbial communities from tropical cattle in Woodstock, Queensland, Australia - Gonzalo_03 (v2) (version 2) | ecosystem: Host-associated > Mammals > Digestive system >...
TATAGTTGGTTCTAGGTATGAGAAGCATTTGCATGGCGACCTACAATGGAGCCAAATACATCAAGGAACAGTTGGATAGCATCATCCCGCAGCTTCGCGACGATGACGAATTAATTGTATCCGATGACGCCTCGAAAGACGACACGCTGAAAATCGTTGAAAGCTATAACGACCCGCGCATCAAGATTTTCCACAACGAAAACCACGGCGTGGCACACAACTTCGAAAACGCCATGCGTCAAGCCTCGGGCGATATCATCTACTTCGCCGATCAAGACGATGTCTGGTTGCCGGGCAAGCTCGACAAGATGGAAAAATTCCTCAAGGACGGCGGCTACGACACAGTGCTTTGCAACTGCTCGCTCGTCGATGCAAACTTGAACGTCATCAAGGAACGCCATTACGACGAAAAGTGGCCGATGAAGAAATCGCTCATGCGGAACATCATCAACAATTGCTGGCTCGGAGCTTGCATGTGCTTTACCAAGCAGGTGAAAAACGCTTGCATGCCGTTCCCGCCGAAAGTCGTCGCGCATGATTTGTGGGTTTCGTATTACGCACAAAAGCATTTCAAGTGCGGCTACCAAGACGAAGTTTTGCAGCTTTACCGCCGCCACGAAAATACCGTTTCGTTCACGGGCGGCAAGAGCACGAATAGCCTTTACTTTAGAATCTCATACCGCGCCTACCTCGCGTGGCACATCCTTTGGCGTTAATCATGAAACTTTGCATTACGCTTGCGACCTACAACGGCGAAAAATACCTCGGCGAAATGCTCGAGTCGCTCGTTCAGCAGACAAAGCCTGCCGACGTTATTATCGCAGTCGATGATGGCTCCAAGGATAACACTTGCGAGATCCTGGAAAGCTACAAAGGCAAGCTTCCGCTTGAGATTACGCGATTCGAAAAAAACAGAGGGCACCGCGCCGCATTCTCGACAGCGTTAGAAAAAGCAGCCACATTGCTCGATGACGAAGATTTGATTTTCCTCGCCGACCAGGACGACATCTGGTTTCCGAACAAACTCGAAGTCATGAGTCAAAAGATTGGCGAGCGTTCCATGATTTTTGGCGATGCCGAAATCATCAATGGCGAAAGCGAAATTGTCGAAAAGTCTTGGCGGAAAAAGGCGGGCATCGTGGAACACTTGAGCCAACAAGCGCTTCTCACCGGCTACACGAACGTGACCGGTTGCATGGTCGCTTTCAAGGCTTCGCTCCTTCACACTGCACTTCCAATTCCGCAAAACGTTCCCGTTCACGACCAATGGATTACGCTTTGTGCCACTGCTGAAAACGGGTACGCCCCCATTGCAGACAAGGTCATCTACTACCGCATTCACGAAAGCAACGCCATTGGCGAAGGCAACAAGACTTGGAGTGAAAAGCTCCAGACGAATTTACAGTGGGCAAAAGCTGTACGCAATTCGAGCCTCTACGAAAAACTCCCTTGCGAAAGCCAGCAGTTCTTGAACAAGTTTATTCAGTTCTTGGAATTGCGTTTTAGCCATGCATTTCTATCGCCGCTTTGGCTTTTGTGGATTGTCCGCAACGCCCGTAACATCTACCCGCAAGTTTCAAAAGCATCCCAGATGATTGGACGAATTTTGTTCTCGTTTGTAGGCGTTTCAACTGCTAAAAAGTTTTTTAAGAAGAAATAAAACAATAAATATCCTATGATTCACGAAATTGCACCGCACAAGTTAGATAACGAATTTAAGACGATTGACCCAAAGCCGACCGACTACTTGATTATTTTCAACGGCGAGCAAACGCTATTCAAGAAGTCCGGCAACAGCTACGAGATTCCACGCATAAGCGATTTTCCGCAATGCGAATGCCATTACTTGATTAGCATCGACGATGCTGCGTACTTCTTGTGCAACACGAACTTGCCGGAAGTTCCGGAAGGCTACGAATTCCGCGGAAGCCGCACATTCCGCACGCTCGCGAATCATTTGGAACGCCTCGGCGGAGCCACTGCAGCACACATCGCCAAGTGGGAAAGTTTGAACAAATTCTGCGGTAAATGCGGATGCCTCATGAAACGCGGCACAAAAGAACGATCCATGATTTGCCCCAGCTGCAAAAATACCGTCTATCCCAAAATTTCGCCGGTCGTGATTGTCGCCATTCGCAATGGCAACGAACTTTTGATGGCTCGCAACTTGGACAATCCCGACAAATCACGCATGTTCCTTATTTCAGGATTCGTGGAAATCGGCGAATCACTCGAGCAAGCAGTCAAGCGAGAAGCCATGGAAGAAGCGGGAATCCGCGTCAAGAACATCAAGTACTTTGGCAGCCAGCCGTGGCCATTCTCGGAATCCATGATTGCAGGTTTCACCGCCGAACTCGACGGCGACCCGACCATCCACATGCAAGCAGACGAACTCGCCTGCGCCACTTGGGTCAAGCGCGAGGACATCCCCGAATATGACACGAGCGTAAGCATCAGCAGCTGCTTGATCGAGAACTTCCGCTCGGGATATACGATTAAGGAAGAATAGGACGCTCTACAAGAAGCCGATCCCGGTACAAGGACCGGGATGACATCATCATAAGTCATTCTGGAGCGAAGCGATAGGATCCATCAAAACTTCATGGACTCTATCACCAGACGACTCAAAGCCGGAATGACGTTCAAAGCGAGTGTCACAATGACACGCAACATGCGTCATCCTGCGCCTCGAACAGGCGAAGAATCCTGTTACTTTCCAGGGGCGTTCGCCGCTTTCTTCTTTTCTTTCGGAGCGGGAGCTTCCGGCTTATTCGCAAGAACAACGTATAAAGTATCGTGAATCACGACCGTATCACGCACGACAAGCGTATCATGGACAAAAACCGTATCGTGAACGCAAGCTGCTTCAGCAGAAGCAACAGCAGGAACAGCCGCAGTCGCGGTCGCCGGAACCGTTTCAACAGCAGAAGACGAACTCGCAGGCAAAGAACTTGATGCAGGAACATCCGCACTGGAGAGCGCAGCACTCGATTGCACGCCATTCGACGATACAGACTGTACCGTTACCGACGAACTCACAACAGAACCCGACGACATAGGCATTTTTTCAATCACCGTAATCAGCGAATCACGAACGTTTCGCAAGCTATCCAATTGCTTGCGATAACGCGTTTTGTTCCCCGGACGACGCTCCCTTGTGTATTGCACTTCAATCTTATCAATCTGCGATTCCACGCCCCTGAGTTCGTCAAAAATCGGGCCTTCCCCTTGAATCGATCCGCTCGGCGTAAAGAAATTCACGAAACGCTGCCATACAGACCGCTCTTCGCCCCAGGCACAGTCCAAAGCAACAAAACAAACAAGAACCGTAAAAACTTTGCAAATAGAATTAAATTTGAAATTTTGCATGCAACAATGATAGAAAAAAAGAGACAAATCCCTTTACAACCCGTTGAATTTTACTAAATTAACAGCACACACGCGGGAGTAGCTCAGTTGGTAGAGCGCGACCTTCCCAAGGTCGATGTCGAGGGTTCGAGACCCTTTTCCCGCTCTAAAATAAATGGATCCCTTTTGGGGTCCATTTATTTTATATTGTAAATAAGGTCGAGAACCCGAGAAGAGGGTTCGACAAAATAATGAGGTGCACGAAGTGCGGGCGAGTTATTTTGGAATTATCGCGTAAGCGATAAGCCCGTCAGGGTGAGGAGCCAGCCGCGAAGCGGTGACTGGCGACGAATCAAACCCTTTTCCCGCTCGAAAAAAAAGAGAAATCACCTATCAGGTGATTTTCTTTTTTTATATGGATCGAAAGGGTCGAGAACCCGAGAAGAGGGTTCGCATAATTTGGCTCATGCACGAAGTGCGAAGAGACAAATTTTGCGCTTGACACGAGCGAAGCGAGTGCAAGCCCGAAGGGTTTGACCACAACCTTGCGCAAGCAAGGATTTTTGCGGGCAAACACAAAATCCGATTATGCACGAAGTGCGAAAAGCGGATTTTGGACTTTCCGCGAAGCGAAAAGCCCGTCAGGGTGAGGAGCCAGCCGCGTAAGCGGTGACTGGCGACGAATCATACCCTTTTCCCGCTCTAAAAAAGAATCAGGCGCAAGTCTGGTTCTTTTTTCTTTACAAGTGAATAATTTTTTTTACACCAGACAAATCCATCCCCAAGCACTCTTTTTTTGTATATTTTATTTTATTAACACAAATAGAATTAAATCTAAACTAAGCATTTAGGGTTTCGTATGAAAAAATTTATTTCATTTACCATCTTAACTGTTTTTGCATTATTATTCTATGCGTGCGACAATTCTTCAAATCCACAAGATTCATACGACACCCCACCAGCATCAAATGTAATTGATTGGAACGAAAAACCACAATCGTGCACTATACAAGCCAACAATGATACAATCGGTTTCGTAGTAACATTAAAGAATTGGTCTTGGAATCAAACAGGGATTTACAATGAGAATAAAACTCATATTACAAACACATTCACAGGACTTGAAGAATCTGTTTTTGATTTTATATGCAATCAAACAAAAAAAAGCTTAGATTCGCAAAAAAACAATAATAAATTTAAAGTAACAAATTTTAGTTGTACAGAAAACAGCATTATAATAGATGAAATCATAGATGCAACAACAGCCGCCTCTTTGACAACAGAAATGCTCGTAAACAACATAAGGTTAATTTGTAAGGATATCCTTAACATGACAGTAAAGGAAGGTTTCTTCAGCGATGAAGATAACGAATAGAAAAACAAAAATTTAAAAAAAGCCATGATAAAAAAAATTCTTTTACCAATTATAATAACCATATCAGCAATTTCATTCAACGCTTGCGACAGCAGTTCATCTAGCGAGTCCGAAGATACATACGACAGCATACCTACATCCTTTGTAATCAACTGGAGAGAACAGCCTCAATCTTGCACCGCACTATTCGATAAAGATACCGTTTTCTTCGACCTAACATTAAAGCACTGGTCTTGGAGCGAAGTTTTTGTTTTTAACGAAAATAGATATCGCAACACACAAACTTTCAAAGGGCTTGAAGAATCCGATTTAAATTTCATGTGCTACTACATGAAAACACTAGCCAAAGCAACAACGGACAGTTTAAAATACGTGAAACTAAACAATATAGATTGCATTGGAGAAAACATTATAGTCGATTATATCATGGATGCAACATTTGCAGACACCTTTACCCCCGCAATATCTGCAAGCAACATGTACAACTTATGTGAAATAATACAAGAAGAAGAAATTACTGTAGGAGATATTTTTTTCGGAACGACACAAGAGAATTCCGCAGCAAGATTAAAACAAAGTCCTTTCGCGATATTCTAAATTACGCTTTCAAATAATAATCCGGCTTGATTCCAAGCACAGCTTCATCGGCTTCGAGTTCATCCGCAGGCACATTTCGACCGACAACAAGTGCGCTGTCAAAGCCTGCAATTTTTGCGCCATACACATCAGTCCCGAGTGTATCGCCAATCATTAGAACGTTCGCCCCAGCAGGGAGCGAGCGTTTTACTTTTTCCCAAATTGCAGGGAACGGCTTGCCTAAATAGAAAGTCGTGCAGCCTTCTCCCCCATTCGCATCGCAAGCGGAATCACGGCGCAAACGTTCGCTTAACGCACCCGAAACAGGTTCGCGCACAGTCACGCCGTTTTCATCCGGAATTTTCGGCGCCCACGCATCGGAATTGAGCACGAGTAAAATAGCGCCCGGCTTCTGCAAAATCTTGACCGCTTGCGCATAAGTTTCTGGCGTATCTTTCGCTGATGAAATCGCGACAATCGGCTCGGCGGGTTCCGCATCCATCGCGACAGCAGTGATGCCACAAGCATCAAGCACATGCTTACCCGTCTCACGACCGATGTAATAGACCTCGCGCAATTCAAGCGGTTTCGCGACAGGTCCATTTGCAATTCTAGAAAGCGCGGCGCAATCACCACGACGCAATTGCTCTACAAGGTCCCGCAACAAGCTCCCCGACGAAATCGTTTCTTCGGTCGAAAAATCGAAGCCACGTTTGTCCGCATCGCGAGCCAAGACTTCATCGACATCGGATGCAGCGTTCGTCACCAAGCGAATATGTTTACCTGCGGCACGAAGCATCTTGAACCATTCCATTGCACCGGGATAAACAAAGCTACCGCGATTGTAGAGCGTACCGTACCCGTCAAAGCAAAACGCATCGTAACGGTCGATGATTTCGGGCAAAGTTACAAAATGAGATTGTTCGTTTTTGCATAGGAAAGCCGATCCCGCAACAAGTGCGGGAAGACTCTTAAGAGGCGATGCTTTTTGCGACTCTATATTTCGCTTATAACGCAGGTAGATTTCTGTTTCGAATTGTTCCATTAAAAAATATTTCAGATTCCCGTCGGAGTTTATCCCGGCCCCCGAGCCGGGACGGGAATGACATGCTAGGTTAGACTGCGCGAACGCTTGTGTTCGTATTGGATATCCGCAGCTGTCATGCCTCGAAGAGGAATGACGAATTAGTTCGTAAAGATGACACTTTTGCTCATACCTCAAAGCGACGAAGTCGCGAGCTCACGCCTCATACCTAACTCACGCATCGCTGCGGAGGATTCCGTAATCGCGGCCTTCGACGGGAATCACGAGCTGCAATTTCGAGAGCGTCTTGATATGCTTATCGAAAACGACCTTGAAATCTTCGCCCAGTTCCTCATCATCGTCATGTTCAAGGTTGTATGCAACATAACTGCCATCTGCAAAAATCGAAATGCAGCAATCCCACGTGATGTCGCCTTCTTGCGGTTCTTCGTCATCTTCGCGATCCTTGCTTTCGAGCATGAGAATCGGGCGCGGTGCAGGAATCGGCACGGCATGACCGTTTTCAAAAATAAAGTAATTACGGCTCACGAGTTCATGTTCAAGAGCCATCGTACTCGGAACGCGAGCAAACTCTCCACGCAAGCGGCTGATGTTTCCGAGGTCATCTTCGTAAGGGTCCTGAAAATCTTCGGGCAGCACAATCTGGTAATAATCAAACTGCTTACCGCTAGCGGCATAGTTGTCCTGCCACGACTGCGGCGGCTCCGGACGCATCGTCAAGAAATCCTCAAATGCATCAAGGATATCGTTCAAGCGAGAATCCCAAGGTTCAGCCTTCAACTTCTGGACCATTTCCATAAAATTCTTGAGGCTTTCTTCGCCCGTCACTTGAGCCAAATTTTCACTCGGCACGCAAGATTCATCAAAGTCAATCATAAACTATTCCTTTATACACCACAATAATAACTTTTTTAAAGCAGATTCCGGCTTACTTCGTCGTTGCTCAGCACAGGCTCCGGCCGGAATGACAATGTAATCGATTCTGCACAGGATTCTTCGCAATACCCAGAATGACAGATTCTCAAAGCGAAGCGACCTCAAAGGGACAACGTCCCGACCTCACACCTCATACCCCATCACCACTTCTCCACGGTTTTCACGGTCAGGCTCATGGCGATGTCCTTCTCGTAGTACGCGGGTTCGTTGATGAAAATCGGATAAACAGAGCGTCCGTCAATCTCGCCTTCGAACAAAACATCCTTGCCGTCGAACGTGCGGAAAAGCTTGTCGCCTTTTTTGAGTTCGCAGTAATCATGACCGTCCAAATCCGGATGAATCATCGCCTGGATGGCTCCGCCGCCCTGCGGCTTCGGGTAACCCAAATCACGCAATTGCGTATAAACTTCAACCTGAATCGGTTCACGCTTTTGCAGCTCACCGCGATTCCATTCTTCCGCAAGTTCCAGATAACGTTTCACCAGCTTTTCCGAGCGTTCAAAAATCGCAGCATTCAACGTTCCGTGCTGCTGCGGGCCAATTTCAATGCAAACGTCCGCCTTCGCGACCGTTCCAAAATACGGCGAAGCACTGCGTTCTTCGGGCTGGTAATAAATCCACGCATCTTCGAACTCCTGCGTGAGCACCGCAGAAGCCTTCATCGTAAACGGATCACGAGCCGAAAGAATCAAGCAATAGCCCATGTTCGCGCCAGTGTTATGGACATCCAAAAGCAAATCGGTACGCGTGTTCGCACCCTTGGGGCCGTACATTCTATTGAGTTCGCAAGCCCTACGGAACTCGTACTGCAATGGTTCCACAGTCACATCCAAACACGTCTGCGAAAAAGCACGGTTCAAATCAAAGTCGCGATAACGTCGATTGAGGCGAACCGCCTCCGGATTCGCAAGTACAAGTTCCACGTTTGCACTTTTACATAGCGAATCATAGCATTCAGGATGAGCCATCCACTTTTCAACCAAACTTACACCAGTGCGTTCGTTGCCATGAGTTCCACCAGCAACGACAATTGTATTTATCATACTCATACACCAACATTATAGAAAATCATGCGGGCAATCATGGCAGCAAAACGGAAAGAAAACACCATGAGCGCACCAAAAATAAAATCACTGGCCTTCATTTGTTCATTTGAGCACTTTTTACTATATTTGGCTCTATGGATTTTGGAAGTTATGGTAAGACTTGGTGGGCGAACAAGTGGCTCTCGGCTATTCTCGCGACAGCTAGCGAACAGGCGATAGTGCAAGGGCTAAAGTTCGCTTCGCGTGGTCAGGTGGCAAGCGTCGATATTGTCGATAACCGCGTGATTTCCGTCGTGAAAGGCCCGAATGGCGGGCTGCACAACAATTACATCGTCTTCCCGAAGTTTTCAAAAGAATCTTCCGAAATTTTCGTGAGCTTTTTGAAGCAGCAGCCAGCAGAACTGCTGGCGTTAAACAATAAGGCGTTGAGCCCTTCGCTTGAACTTTTGATGATGAAAAGCGGAATTCAGCTTTTCGACGACCCCGCAAAAGTCAACATGGGCTGCGATTGCCGCGACGAGCGCCCCTGCAAATACTTAATTGCGACGTTCTTGAAAATCGCAGAAGAGGCAGACAAAGACCCGAATGTTCTGTTCAAGATTCACGGACTCGACCTTGAATTCATCAAGGACTTCAAGCCGGAAACGATGGAGATGGAAGCTCCCGCGGAATCAAATCTCGTGCGGTCATTCAGCAAGGCGACAAAGCTCGTAAGCGAAAGCGATGCAAACGCAGAAAGCTCCAGCACCACGAAAACCGCAACTGATACCGTATCGGGAAATATCGCCGGAAACGCATCTGCCGCCGGGAACCGCGCCACAGACCAAATCACCGACGACCACAATGCAGTACGTTCCGCAGAACTCGCCCATGCCGAAGACGCAAGCGAAAGCTTCTTTGGCGGCTACAAGGGGTCGGGCCGCGAATCGCAAAACAGCATCCCGCCCAAACGTCTGCCGGAATTCGATTTCAAGAGTTGGAAGGACTACTCGCATATTTTGCCCGCCATGCTGCAAAACTTCCCGAAGTTCTGCCCGGCGGGGAACTTCCGCAAAAGCTTTACCGACGAACTCCAAGCGTGCCATAAATTTTTCTGCGACTTTGAAAATTTTGATGTTTTCTCGGAACATTTCCGTGTCAACAACGCCAAGACGTTCCTCATGGAAAACGAACAGTTGCGTTTATTCCACAGACCCGGCTGGCACTGGAATTTCGAGCAAGCTCTCAACAACAAAGTTATCAAAAGCAACTTGACCGTCAAAGACGTGATGGGAGCCTTATGTTGCCTCAGCGCAGGCAATTTTTCGTGGCATCATTACTCCGTACGTTATCTGCATTTGATGCTGCAAGTGGCGTTTTACCTTGTGCGTACCGGGGCCATTTATCCGCAAGTGTTCTGGATTGGGAAAGATGTCGCACAAATGCGTTGGCTCCCAGCAGAGATGTTACCCGAAATCTTGTACATCGTCGCAGACCTAGAAGTCGCAGCCCCGCGAAACCTCGCGTGGACAAGCAAAGACGAATCTCATTTTGAAATCGCGGAACCCGCCGAACATATTCTTTCGCTGTTCATTTCGCAGCTTTTAAAGTTTGCACGCACTTACAAGACGCAACTCAAGACGAATCACGGCAACTTGCTTTCGTTCTTCTTCGATAGCGTTTCCGGGAAGCTCGCAAACAACGCCCATACCATTCCCGGCAAAATCCAGCAGTGGCTTTCTGTTTATTCCAGTCTCGGCTGCCGCACACAAATTTTATTCGTTTGTTACGAATCCGGCGAAGATGTAGCGTTAGAAGTTTTTATACTTGACGAAGATGGAACCAATCGTACGCCGCTTTCAGAACTTTTTGAAAATAACGACTCGCGTCTGCTTTCGATTTTGAGCGTGTTGAACGGCATTGCAGACGGATTCAAGCCGCTCGACGAATACCTAGAGCGACGAGCCAGTGTTCCCATTTTAATGCGTGGCGCAGAACTGCTTGACTTTTTACAGGATTGCCTCAAGAAACTTCAACTGTTTGGCATCCAGACCGAGATTCCAAAGAACCTTTTGAACATCGGCAAGCCAAAGCCCAAAATGCGTTTGCAAGGCAGTATGAGCTTCGGGGCATTCACGGCAAGCGATTTGCTGGACTTCGATTGGGAAATTGCCATTGGCGATGAAAACGTTTCTGCAAAGGAGTTCTTGGAACTCGCCGAACAAGCCGACGGACTTTTAAAATACAAGTCGCAATACGTGCAAATCACGGAACAAGATTTGCAGTCTATCCGTGAAAAAGTTGAAGGCAAGGCGGGTGCCACCAAGGGAAAAGGCGCAAAAAAGCACGATGGAGAATCCGCGAATGCCGACGCTACAAACGATGCGGAGACAACCGCCGAAAACGCAGACGGAGACATTCTCGAAGAAGACTCCGCACCCGAAATCACGCAGGCAAAGCTCGTGCAAGCCTGCTTCACCGGCGAATGCGACAACATCCCTGTAGAAATGGCAAGCGATTTCAAGCAACAGTTCGACGCCTGGCGCGCCGAAACAGAAATCCCGTTGCCCGAAAATCTGAACGCCACACTGCGCCCGTACCAAATGCGCGGCTACTCTTGGATGTACAAGAATCTCGAAATTGGGTTCGGTTGCATCCTCGCCGACGACATGGGTCTTGGCAAAACGCTTCAAGTCATCACGTTCCTCCTCAAGATGAAGCAGGAAGGCAAATTCGAGACGAAAAAAGCCATCGTCGTGATGCCTGCGGGTCTCCTTTGCAACTGGCAAGTCGAAATCAAGAAGTTTGCGCCAGAGCTCACGTTCTTCGCGTACCACGGCGGTCGCCGCAACTTGGAAAAGTTCAACGCCGACGTGCTGCTCACGACTTACGCCACATTCCGCAAGGACTTCAAAGAACTCGACAAAATCGAATGGCAAACCATCATCATCGACGAAGCGCAGAACATCAAGAACGCAGATAGCGAACAAAGTAAGCTTTTACGCAAGATGAAAGCGCCAATGAAAATCGCCATGAGCGGCACCCCTGTCGAAAACCGCCTCATGGAATTCTGGACCATCATGGATTTTGCAAACCGCGGGTTCTTCCCAAGTGCCAGCGAATTCCGCGAAAAATACGAAACGCCGATTCAAAAGAACGGCAACCAAGTCGTCGCAGAAACATTCCGCAAAATCACCGCGCCATTCATGTTGCGCCGCCTCAAAACCGACAAGAGCATCATCAGCGACTTGCCCGAAAAAATCATTCAGGACGAATACGCCGAACTCACACGTTCGCAGGCAGCCATTTACAAGCGCACTCTCGACCATTTCCTTGAGCAATTAGAAGAAGAAGAACAGCAAAGCGCCCTCGCCCACGACTCTCACGCCCTCTTCAAACGCAAGGGAATTATCTTGCAAATGATCCTCGCGTTAAAACAAATCTGCAACCACCCCGCAACATTCCTGAAGGGCGCTGACGCATCCCCTGACAAGCTCGAATCGGGCAAGATGCAGATGCTCCTAGACCTACTCACGTCCATCCAAGACCAAGGTGAAAAGACGCTCATCTTCACGCAATTTGCAGAAATGGGCAACCTTTTGAAATCCACCATCGAAACGGAACTCGGACTGCGCACGCATTTTTACCACGGCGGCTGCACACAAAAAGAACGCACCGACATGATTCAAGATTTCCAGGGAGACCCGGACTGCAAAGTACTCATCCTCTCGCTCAAAGCGGGAGGAACCGGCTTGAACCTCACCGCCGCATCGCAAGTCATCCATTACGATTTGTGGTGGAACCCCGCCATCGAAGCACAAGCCACCGACCGAGCATTCCGTATCGGGCAAAAGCGCAACGTACAAGTTCACCGATTCATCACCAAAGGAACGTTCGAAGAAAAAATAAACGCCCTCCTCGAAACGAAAAAAGCGATTGCGAATATGACCGTGAACGCCGGCGAAACATGGCTCGCCGACATGGACGACAAGCAGCTCGCCGAAATATTCAGACTTGATAATACGATAGTGTAAAAAAATCACCCTATTAATATAGGGTGATTGCTTAAAATCCTTCGAACTCACCCCTCAAAGGGCGTAGCCCGACCTCAAACCTATTACTCCGCATCCATGTCAGCTTCGTCGATTTCGGCGTTGTGGTAAACTTCCTGAACGTCGTCGTGGTCTTCGAACTTGTCAATGAGCTTGAGGAGCTTCACAGCGTCGTCGTGACCGAGCTTGACCGGGTCATTCGGAACATAGCTGAGTTCTGCGCTCATCATTTCGATGTTGGCCGCTTCGAGAGCCTTGGAGACTGCGTCGAAAGATTCCGGAGAAGTGGAGATTTCATGAACGCCGTCTTCCGTACTCATGTCTTCTGCACCAGCTTCAAGAACGAGATCCATCACCTGATCTTCCGGGTACTTTTCAGCATCGACGACAATCACGCCCTTGTAGGTGAAAGCCCAAGAAACGGAACCGGATTCGCCCATGGAGCCGTTGTTCTTGTTGAAAATGTTACGGATTTCAGCAACCGTACGAACCTTGTTGTCGGTCATGCACTGCACCATGATAGCAATGCCTGCCGGGCCGCGTCCTTCGTACAACGGTTCCGTCATTTCAGTACCGGAGTTGGCACCCGTACCCTTGGCGATTGCACTTTCGATGTTCTTGGTCGGCAAGCTCTGGCTCTTGGACTTGAGGATAGCAGCGCGGAGACGCGGGTTAGCGTCGGGGTTGCCGCCGCCGAGCTTAGCAGCAATGGAGATTTCCTTAATGAGTTTGTTCCAAGCCTTGGCGCGAGCGACGTCGGTTTTGGCTTTCTTACGTTTGGTGGTGGCCCATTTGGAGTGACCGGACATAATTTACCTCTAGGTGTTTTTTTGATAAAATTTAGAAAGACATGTTCTAGGTTACAGGTTATAGGCTTTAGGTTTTAGGTTAATTTGGCGGCTTCGCCGCGATTATAAAAAACAGATACCTGACACCTGTTACCTAATCCCTATTTCCTGTTCATCTTGCAAAGGCGTTTCTGCTTGGCGGTGAGTCTGCGGCTATTGCAATCAAGCGAATTTTCTTCCATCGTCGATTTTAGCTTGACCTTATCGCTATTATACCGTGCCTGACGTTCAGCCTCTTCACGAGCACGCTTATCTGCAGCGGCCTTAGCCCTTGCCTCTTGACGTTCCCGCTGCATCGTTTCAAGCATTGCCTTATCAATGGGAGTGGCAGAAGCCTTGGTAATTTCTCGTTCGTACTTTCCGCTCCAAATTTTACCCAGAAGCGAACCAGACTGCAAAGCATCATCCAAAATGCCCTGAGCCCAGCTGTCATTGGCTGGCGGCAAAAGCCTGAACGACAAATTACGAATTCTAGTCGGTTCCTCGTCATAGTAAAGCATCATGTCGAAGAAGCCCACGTTGTATTCATCGCCATCGGAACCGGCAGCAATCTTGTCCGGTATGTAGGCAAGCACAGCGTAAAGCGCTCTATCGAAAAGAGCATTTAAAAGGACATCGGAATCTCCACCGGGAGCCTGAACTTCGCCTTGCGCTACAAACGCCCAAGGAGCCACATCGACTTTAAGCATGAATTTGTGGAAACCCTTGTCCGCTTTTTTCAGCTTGATAAGAGCACCAGAAAACGCCTGAAATCCCGGCTTAATGGAGCCTTCCTGCGCGAACACAAAGGCACACGCAAGGAGGATTACCGTTAGAATTTTTTTCATTGCCTAATCCACTCCAATAATTTATCCTTAATTCTTGAAGAACAAAGCCTTGGCAGCCTCGAACATCGGATCCTTTTCATCCGGGTTGCGGCATTCCGTATAAATGCGCACCTTCGGTTCCGTGCCAGACGGACGGACAAGCATCCAAGAATCGTCGTCGAAGATGACCTTCACGCCGTCGAGCGTGAGGAGCTGCTTCACGGTCTTTTCGTTAGAACCGACCATGACCTTTGCACCCGGCTTGGCGATTTCGGCAATAGCGTCAACCTTAGCCTTCAAGGGTGCACCCACGAGAGACTTATCGACTTCAAAGCCAGAACGGGTCGGGTAGAAGCGGCCGTATTCTTCGTAGAGAGCGTCGAGGTATTCGCCGAGGTTCTTGCCAGTCGTTGCAAGAATTTCGAGAGCGATGAGGAGGCCGAACTGAGCGTCCTTTTCGAGCGTGTTGTTGAGGCCGGAGATACCGTCAGATTCTTCGAATGCGACGAGAGCCTTCTGCTTGGCGTTGCGAGAAAGCCACGGGCGGAAGTTCTTGAAGCCCACCGGAGTTTCCATCACAGGAACGCCGAGCTTTTCGGCAATGATGTTCACGAAGTTAGAAGTAGCAACGGACTTAGCAACGCAGCCCTGTTCCTTGCGCCATGTAGCCATATAGTGGAAAGCGATTGCACCAAACTGGTTCATGTCGATTTCGCGAGTGCCGTCGTAGAAACGAATGCGGTCGCCATCCGGGTCAAAAATTGCGCCAAGGCGGAACCAAGACTTGCTTTCGTCGAGGACCTTGCGGACCTTTTCGAGGTTCTTGCTGGACGGTTCCGGAGCGATACCACCGAACAAAGAGTCGTCTTCGTTACGGAGCGTGATGAGGCATTCCGGATTGTCGAGGAGAGCAGCCGGACGGCGGCGAGTCGAACCGTGAACGTGGTCGCACACGAGCGTGAGGCGGCCCTTCTTGATGAATTCCTTGATGCGATCGAACTTGATCGTGCCCTGCTTCACGAGGAATTCCTTGTAAATCTTGAGGGAGTCGATGATTTCCCAGTCAACCTTGGAGACCGGTTCAAACTTCCACGTCGGCATCATTTCGTTAGAGAGCTTGGTGATGACGTTCGTGATTTCCGGACCAGCAGGACCACCATCGGCCGGGTTGAACTTGATACCGTTGTAGTGGCTCGGGTTGTGGCTCGGAGTCATGTTGATGGAACATGCTGCGCCAAGCATTTCGATTGCGGCGGAGAATTCCGGAGTCGGCATTTCGCCACCGTAGTAAACTTTCACGCCAGCCTTAGCAAACTGGTCAGCGACAGCTTCGCAGAATTCGTGACCGAGCAAACGGTTATCGTGGCCAACGACCACACCGCGCTTCTGGAGTTCTGCAAAATCCTTGACACCCAGAGCTTCGAAAAGTTCAGGAGTAGCTTCCTTGTACAAACGCACAATGGCAGCACCCACCACCTGCAAGTTGCGGAGCGTAAATTCAGAACCGATTTCGCCGCGCCAGCCAGAGGTACCAAAGCTAACCTTGGCAGGTTCCTGAGAGGTCAAAGCGACCTGCTTCACTGTTTCAACCAGGGCCATGTCAGTAGCCGGGTTGAATTCGGGGGACTGAATCTTTTTCCATATCTGGGTAATGTTTTCCATAACGGTTCCTGTTTTTGAGATTTTACGCGGATAATTTAGAAAATAGTAGGAAGTAGGAAGTAGGAAGTAGGAAGAAAATAGGGGTGTGAGCGGTGAGGGATGAGTCTTTATCCGTCATCCTGGAGGGAGCCGCAAGGTGACCGATAGGATCCATAATTGCGAGAATATAGAATAGGACAAAAAGGGGAAAGCCTTCCCCTGATTGCAGCCTCGGTGGACATTGTCACCCTGGAGCATAGCGATAGGGTCCACCGAGTCTTCCATCACCCCTTCGAGCGAGGGACTCCCCCCGCAACGTCTGGGCTTATAGCAGATAAAGTAAATCATCAATCGTTGCCAAGTTAACTTCGCAACTTGCCGCAAGACTCGCTGCACCTCGAAAATGGGAATAGATTAGCATTGAGTAACGAGCTATGAGCAGTGAGTTTTTTATAGCAGACCACTTACATTCTCATAGCTCATCGCTGAAGGCTCACCGCTACTAGTCGTGGCACAACTTCGTAGTGCAGACTGCTACGCCTCGGAAATGGTCGCTCAAGTAAACTTGGCGGGCTACGCTCCGCCTTGCCCTTTTGGGGCTTCTTTCGTCTCTCGTCTATAGGACCAAAGGTCCGTTCTTTCGTCTAATTTAGTCTTTGACGCAACGAACTGAAAACCCGTCGTACTTGTAGAAGACGCCCAGGTTCGCACTGCCGCCGCTGAAGCCCAAGGTCATGAGGTACGCGTAGGTGCGATCGTACTCTGAAGAACTCCAGAAATACGCGCTGCGGCCCTCGTCGTGGTAACTCTCGCTCCTGTAGCCGGCAGGCAACGCCGAGAACGAGTAGTTATCAGTGCCGCTTACGCTGTTGCCACCACTGTTCCACCCACTTGTCGATTTGAGTTTTGTTCCCGTGGAACCTCCGACAGCAGTGAACAAAGTTTTAAACTCTTCATATGCCGGCAAATGCCAGCCTGTTGGGCAAGCCGTTTTCGCAGCAGCCCACGTATAAAGGCGACCGTACTTGGTGCAGTTGGATGGAGAGTCGCTGTAACAGTAGCTGTTCGCCGTTTCGTAGTTCAGGTTCTGCGCCATCCACGTTTGCGTGCCGATGGAGACAGTCTTGTAGGACTGACCGTCGCGAGAGTCTGTTATGGATCCTATCGCTCCGGCTCCGCCACCACTCCAGGATGACATGGGAGATGAAACACTTGAAGAACTGGGAATGACAAAAAAGACGCAACGAACTGAAAACCCGTAGTACTTGAAGTCGTAGTTCAGGTACGCATAGTCGTAGTTGTAGGACAAGTACATGATGTACGCGTCGTTGCTATTGTACTCCGTAGAACTCCAGAAGTTCGCGCTGTAGCCCTCGCGGCTGTAACTCTCATCGGCGCGCCCGAAGCCGGCAGGCAACGCCGAGAACGAGTAGGCGTCCACGCCATTGCCGCTTTTTCCTTCAAAATCATTCCAGCCACTTGTCGATTTCAGCATTTTTCCCGCTGTACTGGAACCACCTACCGCAGTGAATAGCGTTTCAAATTCGGCCTTCGTAGGCAAGTACCAACCTGTTGGGCAAGCAGTTTTCGCAGCAGCCCACGTATAAAGGCGACCGTACTTGGTGCAGTTGGATGGAGTGTCGCCGTAACAGTAGCTATTCGCCGTTTCGTAGTTCAAGTTCTGTGCCATCCACGTTTGCGTGCCGATGGAGACAGTCTTGTAGGACTGACCGTCGCGAGAGTCTGTTATGGATCCTATCGCTCCGGCTCCGCCACCACTCCAGGATGACATGGGAGATGAAACACTTGAAGAACTGGGAATGACAGAAAAAGATGAAGACGAGGACAGAACAACCCTAGACGACGATTCATCCAAAGAAGGTTCAACAGAACTACTATCGTCACCACACGCGGCAAAGAAAAGTGCAACACTAACAGATGCAATAAAAGTATATTTATTCATAGCACGAATATAAAAAAAGTACACAGCGCTACTCTTCCAAATCCATCAAATCGTAATACATAAGCCGTGTATGCGGATCATCGTCTTCGGCGTTCATGAATTGAAATTCATTTTTCACGTAAAACGGGACCGCATCCAAGTACGCATCGACCGTCAAAAAACGATAGCCAGTTTTATTGTCTAAAGCAAACATCGACTTGACATAATCGACCAGACTCAATACAACTCAGTTGAACTATTTTAAAGGATTTGTCTCCACTCTTCTGAACCACGGGTCAACACCTCCATTGGCTTCTTCTCGGGCACGTTTTTCACGCATACCTTCTTCTCTTGCCATAATGCGTCCTTTGTTTTTCATATAGATAACGATATAATAACTCTGGAGCATCACTAAACAGGTGAAACCCGGTAACACACTACTAAGGTGGTATTGTTTAATATAGCAGGCTTGAAAAGCAAAAACAAGGGGTCGCGTTGTCGGCAATTCATTTTGCAACCAATAGATTGCAAAATGAAAAATTTTCTTGAAAAGTTTAATTTTCCCCAATTCGTTTGCTATATTATCCACAGCTAGCGGATGCTGGCCATGCTCAATAAAGAGCCGTTTTCTATATCAAAATAGGAACGGCTCTTTTTTGTTTTGCAAAAACAGCACAATACAAACAAAGGAGAAAAATGAAGACAAACCACATTCCGTTCGAAGATCTTCCCATCACGAACCGTTTCATGTTCGCGCTCGTGTTTAGCCACAAGCATATCGCGAAGCCTTTTCTCGAAGCTCTCCTCGGAATCAAAATTTTTGATTTGCAGGAACCGGAGCCTGAAAAATCCACCGAAAACAGCCCATTCAGCAAAGGCGTTCGGTACGATGTTTTCGTAAAGGAACAATGTCCCAAAGGAGAAATACTCCGTGTCTTCGACATCGAAATGCAAATGGAAGACACGCACGAACTACCGAAGCGAACCCGTTACTACCAGGCACTGTGCGACTCCGAAGCACTAAACAAGGGGGAATCCTACCGCAATCTCAAAGAACAATATATTATCTTCATTTGTCCCGACGACATTTTCAAGCAGGGTCGAGCCGTTTACAGGTTCAAGAATTTGGAAATCGAGCACCCAGAACACGAATTAGGAGACCTATGTTACAAGAATTTTTATATATTCAATGAGTATAGGGATGTCGCCGAAAGGTCCATCAAGGAATACCTTGAATATTTTGCAACCAACAAGGCGACCTCTCAGGAAACAAAGAACATCGAACGCCAGCGGCAATGGTATCTGTCGGACAATGAAACAAGGAAGCGCTATATGACTTGGCAACAGGAATTGGATGACATGGTATATGAGGAACGCGAACGCACTAAAGCAGCCGAAAAACGTGCTGACGAAGAAAAATGCCGTGCAGACGAGGCCGAGTCACGCGCTGACGAAGCAGTAAACCTTGCTAATAAAGAAAAGTCCCGTGCAGACATGTACGAGAAGATACTCAAGGAACACGGACTACTTTAATTCCGCAATTTTCGTCCATCACGTAATTTTGCCGTAGCACAACTTCGTTGTGCAGACTGCGACGCCTCGGAAATGGTCGCTCAAGTAAACTTGGCGACCGCTTCACTCAGCTTGCTAGTCCTTGACGCAACGAACAGAGAAAGCGTAGTACTTATTATTGCCATTCAGGTATGCATAGTCATAGTCGTAGTACAAATACATGCGGTATGCGTATAGGTCGTAATTGCCCTCAGAAGAACTCCAAAAATTCGTACCATTCCCCTCATTGTAGTAATACCCATCATAGTCCCTATCGCCTGCAGGCAACGCCGAGAACGCATATGCATCCGTACCATTGCCACTACCATTGTCACTACTACGATTCCACCAGCCACTGGTAGACTTGAGAACTTTTCCAACGGTTGATTGACCGCCAACTTCGGTAATCAATGTATTCCACTCCATCTGCGTAGGCAAGTGCCAACCTTCGGGGCAAACGCCTCGCACAGGGTATTTAGGTGAACAGGTTTTTCTGTAGCCGCAGCCCTTGCCGTTTGAGCTCCATGTGCCAACACTGTCCATCGCGGCGGCCCACGTATAAAGGCGACCGTATTTGGAACAGTTGGACGGTGTGTTGTCGTAGCAGTAGCTGTTCGCCGTTTCGTAGTTCAAATTCTGAGCCATCCATATTTGGGAGCCGATGGTAACAGTCTTATAGGATTGGCCATCACGAGAATCTGTAGTGTTCCCAACAACCACTGTTGAAGGATCTACCACACTTTGAGATACACTAGAAGAGCTAAGAATGTCACTGCTACTGGATCCGATTGATGAGCTTGTTGGTGAACTTGTTGAACTAGTCAAATTATCACTGCTGCTCTGGATGACGTTCTTTGAAGAACTGCTACTCAACTTCTGCGTAATGCTAGAGGAAGAAGATGACATGGGAGGGGCGACAGCAGAAGAGGAGGACACTTCGGCAGGCTCAGTGACCTTACTACCGCTAGATGACGATTCAACTTTTTTAACTGACGAACTTGACTCATTTTTCAAACTACCGCTTGATTCCAATTTTTTACTCGATGACGAATCTTTTACACTAAAGCTTGACTTTATAGCTCCGCTGCTAGATGAAGATGCAACAATCTTGTTCGACGAGCTAGATTTTTCTTTATTTGACGATGACGTTTTTTCGGACAATTCATCCTTGACGCAACGAACAGAATTTCTTGTTTCTTTTTTTACATAGACTTCTATTTCCATGCCAACACTGTTGCTCAAATGAAAATCCAACGCTTCGTCACTAGAAGTCGCAATTGTTGAACTCCAAAAATATGCGTCATTATTCCTTAAAGCGTATTTCCCTACTTTTGACCAATGACCGGCAGGCAAAACGGAGAAACCAAAGTCATCCGTATTATCTTCTGAATGATACCAATCATTAGTTGATTTAAGTTTTCCCCCTTCATACCATCCCCCTGCCACAGAGACTAGCATATTCCATTCAGTAGTATCTGGCAAATGCCAGCCACTAGGACAAGCCTCCATCGCAGCATCCCACGTATAAAGGCGACCGTACTTAGTGCAGTTGGATGCATTGTCTTCATAGCAGAAACTGTTCGTCGTCTTGTAGTTCAGGTTTTCAGCCATCCACGTCTGGGTGCCGATAGTGACCGTCTTGTAGGTTTGACCGTCGCGGGTGTCAGTCAGCGACCCTCCGGCACTGCTACTAGACACAACAATCCACTCGCCGTAGCGATCCTCGATTTGCGATACGTAGTCGGTACAGGCGGTGATTAAGACGAGAGACGAAAGACTAAAGACGAGAGAGATTCCCCGTCGGAGCGGGGAATGACGATTTCCTAACCACCAACCACTATTTACAAACCACATCAACATCGTCTCCTCCCCTAAAACGCGAAGCTCACGCCGATGCCAACGGCTCCGGCTATGGCGAGACCGATTCCAATGCCACGGAGCGTCTGGCCCGATTTGGCCTTGTCCTTGGCATCGTTGTATTCATCTTCATTTGCAAAACGCTTCGTTTCCGCTGCGTCTTTCGCCTTGTTGTTTCCGACAACAGCAAGCACGACACCCGCCACAGTCGCAGCAGCTCCGATACCTAGCACCACCTTGCCCGCGATTCCAGATTTTTTCTCAGGTTCGCCGGTCACGTTCGCAGGGATGCTCTCGCCTACTTTCGCTTTATCATCACGAGGTTCGTCAAGGGTGATTCCCGCCTTCGCGGGAATGACATCTGATTGCTCGCTGATGACTTGAGATTGTTCGCTAGGAATGACAGGAGGAGCAGATAGATCCTCGATCGGGGTCGAGGATGACGAAGTGTTTTGAGTCGAGGACGAGTCCAGAACGCTTGACGGATTAGCCGCCGCAGGATCATTCAAATCCTTTATGGCATGGAAAAATTCGGTCGATTTACTTTCAATCAAAGAAAGTAGTTCTTCCACATCGGCACCGCGTCCGTTGAAGCTGGCAACCAGCTTGTTGCCCGCCGTTTCGTAGAGTTCCGCCGATAGCGTCAACTTGGAACCAAACCGCCCCACGCGAGCCTGACAAACGTAGTCGGCGGCAATGTTCTTGCCCGTTTCCGCAAGGCAGCTGCCTTCGCAATCTTCAATCGCCTTTCCCGGCGGGAGCATCGCGTTGATGTTTTCGCGGGTCATAATCGTGAAGCCCTGCTTCGCGGGGAGTTCCTTTACAGCCTGCTCTCGCAAAACGTTCGTCAAATACTGACGATCCAAAAGTGACACACTATCTTTCGCGTCACCGTCCGCCATCGTTTCAAGCACAGCCACATATGCAGCCAATGCATTCAACGGAAAAAACAAAAGCAAGAAAAACAACAATTTTTTCATGGAAGAGAATATAGCATTCCCAAAGAAACGCATCTGAAGATTACGGCAAGGGAATGCGTAATTCTCATATCTATTGCAAATCCATCAGGTCGTAATACATGAGGCGAGTATGCGGGTCATTATCCTCTGCGTTCAAAAAGCGGAATCCATTTTTCACGTAAAACGGAACGGCATCCAAATAAGCATCGACAGTCAAAAAACGACACCCCGTCTTATTTTCTATAACAAACATCGACTTGATGTAATCTAAAACTGTAGTCCCTATTTGCAGCCCCTTTGCAGAAGAATCAACACCAAGGCGGCAGAGTTTGACTGCGGGATAGCTTTTAAGCCTTTTTTCGTTCGGAAAACCTTGCTTTTTACGAAAACGGTTAAATTCTGTTTTATCCTTGAAATCAGTTATTGCCACCTTGTCATTCGCAAGGCTACAATACGCCAAAAAGCATCCTGTTTCAGGATTTGCATAAGCATAACTTACCGAAAGCAAATATTTTTGAAACATGGCTGCACGATTTAGAATGAAATCGTTCAAATCAGCATCGCCACAATCAAAATATTTAACAGCAAAATTTGGTTCTAACCGAACAATTTTAAAATGAGAAGATAAGTCTAAACCTTCCTGAACCACGGGTCAATACCTCCATTGGCTTCTTCTCGGGCACGGTGTTCGGCCATGCCTTCTTCGTAAGCCTTTTTACAAATTTCGTAGTTCCGCAAACGGCGGGCACGAACTTCGGGAGGTTCCGGATGTCTAATCTCCATTTCAGCAATGAAACGGCGAGCATCTTCGCCAAAGAGTATCGGGGTTTCTCTGATGGGTCTGGCCATAACACGTCCTTTGTTTTTTTCATATATGATGATTTAGCAAACGATATATTAAAACTTGGGGCAGGCTGAGCCATTTTTTGAACCCGGCAACACACCCTCGAGGGTGGTAATTCTTAATATAGAATGTTCGAAAAGCAAAAACAAGGGGTCGCTTTGCGGGTCGTTCATTTTGCAATCAACCGTTTGTAATAAAATCAAATTCTCAAAAAAAAGCCGCCCTCGCAACAAGCTCGGAAAGATAACATCAAAAAATTCTACATTTGCAATTATGAAGACTTTCGAACTTTTAAAAACTTCCAAGAAGTCCAAGGCTCGTCTCGGGATTGTCCACACGGACCACGGCGATATCCATACGCCGATTTTTATGCCGGTCGGGACAGAAGCGACGGTCAAGGCTGTGACTCCTGCACAGCTCAAGGACATCAAGGCCGAAATCGTTCTTGCGAACACGTACCATTTGTACTTGCGCCCGACAACGCCGAAGATTGCTGCGGCGGGAGGCATTCACAAGTTCATGAGTTGGAATGGCCCGGTGCTCACGGATAGCGGCGGATTCCAAGTGTGGAGTTTGAAAGACCTTCGCAAAATCAAGCCGGAAGGAGTGGAATTCAGGAGCATTCTTGACGGTTCCAAGCATTTCTTTAGCCCGGCAAGCGTGATGAACGCCCAACGCGAAATTGGCGCGGATATCATCATGGCTTTAGACGAATGCACGCCGTATCCGAGTACCGTCAAAGAAGCGGAACACAGTTTAAATTACACGCTCCGTTGGACTGCTGAAGCGATGGAATGGCTCAAGGAACATCCGCCTATCCACGGCTACGAACAGCAGTTCTTTGGAATTATCCAAGGCGGCATGCACACGCACTTGCGTAAGCAAGCGATTGAACGCATCGCAGAACTCGGCACCGATGGGTATGCCATGGGCGGCCTTTCCGTAGGCGAACCGACGGATACGATGTACGAAATCGCAGATTTCTGCACCGACTTTTTGCCGCAGGACCATCCGCGTTACGTAATGGGTGTCGGAACACCTTGGAATTTGCTTGAACTCATCGGACGCGGCGTTGACATGTTCGACTGCGTGATGCCGACTCGCAACGCCCGCAACGGAATGTTGTTTACAAGCGAAGGCGTGCTGCGTTACAAGGCTGCCCGACATGCCGAAGAATACGACAAACCCGTCGATCCGAATTGCGATTGCTATTGCTGCCGCAACTTCAGCCGTGCATACTTACGCCACCTGCACCATGCAGGAGAATCGCTCGGCTACACGCTTGCGAGTATCCACAATTTGCACTTCTACCTGCACTTGATGCAAGAAGCCAAGGACCACCTCGCCGACGACACTTTTGAAGAGTGGGCAAAGGCAAAATGTGAAGTGTTGCAACGCAACCTTGAATAGTTATTAGCTTTTGGAAAAGGAAGGTCTTAGGGAGGGCGAAGCCTTCCCTAGTTGTTGATGCCTTGCGATAAGCGAGGCATCAATCCCAATGGGCAAAGGCAAAGTGTGAAGTGTTGCAACGGGATTTGCAGTAAAAACAAACTAGCGTTTCAATTTCTTCAAATTTTCCAAACGGTTGAGTGCGTCGTAAAGCGTTTCGTCTTTCTTAGCAAAGTGCAAACGCACAAGATGGTCCACCGGTTCACGGAAAAAGCTCGAACCCGGAACTGCCGCCACGCCGACTTTCTGCGCCATGTCGATGCAGAACTGTTCATCGGGCTTATCACCTTGAATACCGCACGAGCAATCACGAGAGTCGCGCGAGCCATACCCGAACTCAGAAATATCAATCAGCACAAAGTAAGCGCCCTGCGGTTCGGTAAATCGCAACCCAAGATTGCGGAGTCCATTCGTAAACACATCCTTCATGTGCGTGTAATGCGCCTGCAATCCCGCATAATACGAGTCGTCAAAACGGAGCGCCGTCACAGCCGCTTCCATCAACGGAGCCGCCGCACCCACCGTCAAGAAGTCGTGAACTTTCTTGATGCGTTCCATGATGGGTTCTGCCGCAAGCACATAGCCCAAGCGCCAGCCCGTAATCGAATAAGTCTTGCTCAAACTGCTACATTCAATCGTGCGTTCAAACATTCCCGGAAGCGTCGCGATGTAAGTGTGACGATGCGGAGCGTAAATAATATGCTCGTAAACCTCGTCTGTAATCACATACAAGTCATACTTGATGGCAAGCGATGCGATAACCGAAAGTTCTTCGTGCGTAAAGACTTTACCGCTCGGATTTGCCGGATTGCACAGCACAAGAGCCTTCACGCCCGGCTGCGCCATCGCACTTTCAAGCACATTTGCATCAAAGCTCAAATCGACAGGCGAAAGCGGCACATACACAGGAGTCGCCCCGCAAAGAATCGTGTCCGCAGAATAGTTCTCGTAGAACGGCGAAAACAGCACCACCTTGTCGCCCGGATTGCACACCGACATCATCGAAGCCATCATCGCTTCGGTACTGCCGCACGTAATCACAATTTCTTTTTGCGGATTGTAACGCAGCCCGCTAAAATGGAATTGCTTATCGCTCAGCGCCTCGCGGAAATTCTGCGCGCCAAATGTAATCGCATACTGGTGCGGCCCCGTCAAAGCCACTTCCGAAAGGCGTTTCGTCAACGCCTCCGGCGGATCAAAATCAGGGAACCCCTGCGACAAATTAATTGCCCCGCACGCATTGGCAATACGGGTCATTCGACGGATAACAGAATCAGTAAAAGTTTCTGTACGTTGACTTAACGGTTGCATAGCAAACGAATTTAAATTCGCATCGAGATATCGAGCGCTTTGACGCTGTGCGTGAGGGCTCCGACGGAGATAAAGTCGAGACCGAGCGTTGCAATTTGCTTTGCGCGTTCGAGCGTCATGTTGCCAGAACCTTCCACCAAGCACTTGTCGCCGCTTTCCTTGATAATCTTCAAAGCTTCGGCCATCATTTCATTGCTCATGTTGTCGAGCATGATGACATCCACGCCCTTGTTGAGGAGTGCGCGGAGCTGGTCAAAATTTTCGACTTCCATTTCGACCATCAAGCCCTGCTTGTTATTCTTCTTGACGACTTCAAGCGCTTCGAGCACACCACCGGCTGCCGCAATGTGATTGTCCTTCACCAGCACCATGTCAAAGAGGCCCATGCGATGGTTGGAACCGCCACCAACGCGGACGGCGTACTTCTGCAACGTGCGGAATCCCGGAATCGTCTTGCGCGTATCGAGCACCTTCGTCTTGCCGCCCTTCAACGCTTCTTGGAACGTGTGAGCGACTGTTGCCACGCCAGAAAGCTGCTGAATAAAGTTCAAAAGCGTGCGTTCACCCGTCAAAAGTTCATGCGTCGTGCCATCGAGTTCGGCAATCAAGTCGCCCTTCTTGACCACGTCGCCATCTTTCTTGTGGAGCGTCACTTTGGCATTAGCCTTGAGTTCCTGAAACACAAGTTCGATAATCGGGAGACCTGCAAGCACGCCGTCTTCTTTCGCGATGAGGCGGGCATGCTGTTTCTGGTCAGCAGGGATGGTCCATTCGCTGGTCACATCGCCTGTGCGAACGTCTTCCGCCAAAGCAAGGCGGATCATGGTCAATGCGTCGTCTTTAGGAAATACCGGTGTTGTACAATCTCCATACATAATCTAGGCACCTGTTGTTGAAATTAAAATGTGTAATGTGTTGTGTGTAATGTGGGATTTTCATTAGTCATTCCACATCTCACACCTCACATTCCTACTGCGCTCCTTTCCCGGTCAGCACGACATACACCGTGCGTACAAGAATTTGAAAGTCCAAAAGCAGACTCATATTCTCATAATAATACATATCGTACTGGAGCTTGATCTGCACGTCTTCGATGCTCGTATCGTAGTGGTGGCAGACTTGAGCCCAGCCTGTGAGACCCGGTTTCATCTTGAGGCGGCTGATGTAGAACGGAATCTGTTCGCGAAGTTTTCCGATAAACACAGCACGTTCGGGGCGCGGCCCCACCATGCTCATGTCGCCTTTCAGCACACAGAGAATTTGCGGGAGTTCATCAATGCGGGTTTTGCGGAGGAACTTGCCCACCTTCGTAATGCGCGGGTCATCCTTCGTCGCCCATTGAGCGCCAAACTTTTCAGCATCGGTACGCATCGTGCGGAATTTATAGACAGTGAACGGCTTCCCGTACAAGCCAATGCGCTCTTGCGAATAAAATACCGGGCCACGATCTTCGAGCTTGATCGCAATTGCAGCAAGCAAGCAAACCGGGAGCGAAATCAGCCCAAGGAACAAGCCAAAAGCAATATCTATAAAGCGCTTGATTTGCACTTGCCAAGGCGGCATCGTAAACGCAAAAAGTTCCTGCAATTCAAAGCCATAAACGAGATTCGCCTTGAAGCGCCCATTCACAACACTGTAAAGTTCAGGGACAATGTAAATATGCAACGGGAGTTCGCAAATCCAGACGAGCACACGCATAATCTCTTGTGGCGAAGAACTTTCGTGCGCAATGATAATTCCGCTGACCTTGTACTTTTTCACAAGCTCCGGCAAGTCGGAATATTTACCAAGAACAGGAACATCCGCAAATGTTTTCGGCAAAACTTGGAAACGTTCATCGACAAAGCCCACGACACGCTGACCACGAGCCGGAGTCTTAGCAAGGTCTTCTGCAATCTTTCGACCCGCTTCCGTCGCACCAAGAACGAGTATGTTGTTCGCGCCATACCCCAGACGAAGCAACGCCCGCAAGAACACGTAAATGAGCATGCGGAACATGGCTACAAGCAAAATGGCAAGCCCACCGTAGATAAATATCCACGGGAAACGCGACCCGTACAAATAGCCTTCGCTAAGGGGTTGGTTCGTGAAAACCTTCCCCATGAACTCTGCACCGAAAAGACAAATGATGACAAGAACAATGCCAATCACGACCGCCCGGAGGACGCGTAAAACTTGATGCGTTCTCGATTGCAACAGCCACGAACGGTACAGTCCGGCAAAGGCAAACAACGAGAGCCAGCCAACATTCAAGACAAGCCCGTACTGCCAATAGCTTTCGAACGTCTTGTTCGGGTCAAACTTGTCCGGAATCCAACCGCTATGGAACTGAACCCAAAACGCCAAGGCGAAGCAAATCGACAAGGCTACAAAATCCGAAAGGATTAAGAGAATTCGTTCCAAAGTAGTTGCACGAATCATAGACAACCTTAATTAACAGGAATTAATTAAGCGAGGAAGCGGATGACTTGGCTCTTCTCGACAATTTCCGAGAGAGCGTTCACGGCATCCACAGCCTTGGTAAGCTTGCTATCGAGCGTCTTTTCCGTAATGACGACGATGGACACCTTGCCCGGATCGTTAACGTCTTTCTGGATAATCGTTTCGATAGAAATATTGTTATCGGCGAGAATCTTCGTAATCTTCGCAAGCACACCGCAAGCGTCACGGGACGTGAAGCGGAGGTAGTAGCGGGCGCTAGTTTCAGAAATCGGGACGAGTGTCGCGGAATTTTCGACGTTGAACCAGCCCATCGGGAGCGCCTTGCGGTCGCCCATGTCGGTTGCACGAGCGAGAGAAACGAGGTCAGCCACAACAGCAGATGCGGTCGGGAGGCGGCCAGCACCAGCACCAGTCTGGAGCGTTTCACCAAGGTTATCGCACTGGAGATACACAGCATTCAAGACGCGGTTCACGCTAGCGAGTTGGTGAGTCAGCGGCACAAAGCACGGATGGACACGAGCATCGACACGTTCGCCTTCGCGGCGGTAAATGCCAAGGAGCTTCACGCAGCAGCCAAGTTCCTTGGCGATAGCGATATCCTGGGCAGTAATCTTCGAAATGCCGGACACGTAAATCTTTTCGAAATCGACACGGTGGCCACTGCAAAGGCTAGCGAGGAGAGCCGTCTTGTGAGCGGAGTCGATACCTTCGATATCGAACGTCGGGTCCGCTTCGGCAAAACCGAGCTTCTGGGCATCCTTCAAGACCACATCAAAGTCGAGGCCTTCTTCGGCCATGCGGCTGAGGATGTAGTTGCAAGTTCCGTTGATGATGCAGCTCAAATGTTCGACCGTAGAACCGAGCAAGCCTTCCTGCAAGCTGCGGATGATAGGAATGCCACCGCCGACAGCGGCTTCGAACAGCACATGCAAGCCCTTCTTGGCTGCAAGCGGGAAAATTTCGTGGCCGTACTTCGCGAGGAGAGCCTTGTTTGCAGTCACCACATGCTTACCACTTTCGAGAGCGGCGAGAATCCACTTGCGCGGCATGTTGTAGCCACCGGCAAGTTCCACGAGCACGTCAATATCGTTACCGGCAATCATTTCGTCGGCATTCGTCGAAACCTTGTAACCCTTAGCCTTGTACGGGGCAACTTCTTCTTCGGACTTGGCGCAGATGCAGGCGAGTTCCAATTCAACGCCCAATTTTTCCTTGTATTCTGCAATCTTCTGTTCAAGAATCTGAATGACACCACCACCAACGGTACCCGTGCCAATTAAACCAATACGCAACATATAGCGTCTCCATTTTAAATTTTACGGGGTAAAGATAGCAAAAATAGTGGTTGGTGATTAGTGGTTAGGGGTTAGGAAAGCAATAAGGACGCACCATCTGCAATCCTGTTAACCAACCTCTGTTTATTAACCACTGCCAACAGCCTACTATTTACTATATTACTTATCATGGAACAGGAAAACGTCAATCCAGCAATTGGTTCGATTCTTAACGAACAAAAATTAAAGAATATCGTTTATCCAACTCGACTCTTCAAGGCGAGGCTGAACGAAGAATTTTTGCGTGCGAACAGAACCCGCAAGCCATTCCTTTTCATAAAAATATACTCGCACCAGTTCGATGTGCTCGGCTGGGGTCGCCCCTCTAAAATTGTCGAGAACACGTGGAAGATTAGCGTCCTTACGATGTTTTCGCACCTGAGGTTCATAGATGTCCTCGGCTACCTGAGTGACAATAGCGGTATCGGAGTCATTCTCCTGAATTCGGACATGAGCACGCTAGAATCAATCCGCAAGGAAATTCTCCACAAATTGAACGATGCGGGTTTAATCCAGGCTCTTCGACACAAGCCCAAGGCTCCGATTTTCCAAGCATACCTCTACACCGGCTATCAAGAGAAAGAAAATATCGAACTTGATGACAAGCTGAAAGAGTTCAACAGCACGAACGGAAGTTTTTTCACGCTCAACCGCTTGAACCTTTCGGACATCTGGGTTCACCCACACAAAATACGTATTCGACACATCATCAAGAGAACCGTCGATGTCACATGTTCATCAATAGCGCTCATTGTGCTTTCGCCGCTCCTTTTGTTCTGCGCTCTTGCAGTCAAGATTAGCGACCCGAAGGGACCAATCATCTTTAAGCAGACCCGCGTCGGCAAAAACGGAGCACTGTTTACAATGTACAAGTTCCGCAGTATGTATGTCGATGCAGAAGAACGCAAAAAAACGCTTCTCGCTCAAAACGAAACCGGCGGCAAGACTTTCAAGATGAAGAACGACCCGCGCATTTACCCGTTCGGTCACGTTCTCCGCAAGTTCAGTCTCGACGAACTACCGCAACTCGTGAATATTCTCAAAGGCCAAATGTCCATCGTCGGGCCGCGTCCGCCTATCCCAGAAGAAGTCGCCGAATACGAACCTTGGCACCGCATGCGTCTTTCAGTGATGCCGGGACTTACTTGCATTTGGCAAGTCAGCGGTCGTAGCAACATCTCGTTCGAAGGCCAGATGCGCCTCGACAACGACTACATCCGCCGCGACGGAAAAATCGCCGAGGACTTCAAGCTCATCCTCAAGACATTCAAGGTCGTGTTTAAAGGCGAAGGAGCGTATTAGCGGCATCGCCGCAGTAGGCTGTAGGCAGTAAACGGTGGTTAGTGGTTAGTGGGAAATGGAATGTGCCGCGAGGAGTCATCCTGGAACGGAACGCAGTGGAGTGATAGGATCCATGATGTTAGACGAAAGTGATGAGCTATGGGCCATGAGCAATGAGTCTAAAATCAGGCGGCGGAGCCGCAATTATTAAAAGCTTACACCCCTAGCCTCTAACCTCTAGCCTCTAGAACCATGCTTCTACGAATTCCCAACTTTTATGATTCATTCCGTTGCATTGCAGACAAATGCTCAGACACCTGTTGCATCGGCTGGGAAATCGACATTGACGAAAACAGCTTAAAGCGATACGCTTCTATCAAAGGTAACTTTGGAGACCAGCTCCGCCAAAACCTCGAAGACGGTCACTTCAAATTGCTCAAAGGCGACCGCTGCCCATTCTTAAGGCAAGACGGACTCTGCGACATGATTTGCCACCTCGGTGAAAGCAGTCTTTGCGACATCTGCCGCGAACATCCACGATTTGTCGAAGTCTATGGCGACATCATGGAAAGAGGAATCGGACTCTGTTGCGAAGAAGCAGTACGACTCTTGCTCACCGCAGAGGGAACAGCAACCTCGCCCATTGCGTTCGTCGAACGCGAAATCAACGACGAACCCGATGAAATCCCGGATGACGCACTTGAAGCCCGTGACGCCATTTTCATCGAACGAGAACATTTGTTCAAAATTCTTGCCGACCACGCACGACCGCTCAACGAGCGCCTCATAGAAATGATGGACTATGCCGTAGAAACAAGCGGTATCGAATTTTGCGAACCAAACGACAAACCAGGCTGCAATATTTCGAATAACGTCCTCCAATCATGGATTGACATCCTTGGTAAAGGCGAAAGTTTCGGCCCAGCCTGGGATCACGCCTACAAAGAACTTTCGCAAATCGTTCACACCAATTCAAACGGATCAGGCTCAATCGGTCAGAGCGTCGGACTCAACTCAGACCATGCAACGCAATCCCTTTTCTCAGACTCCGACGGTGAAAAAATCATCGCCTACTTGCTGTTCCGCTACTATGCCAAGAGTCTCTTCGATGGCAACAGCCTTACCAAAGTCCAATTCGCCCTCTACTTCTGGATAACGCTTCAAAAATTCGGCAAAATTTTCGCGAAAACCGCAGAAATGCCACTCACAGCAACCCCAGCCAATATACTCACCGAAAAAACTGCGGCCATCAAATTACTCAGCAAACAAACCGAATATTCCGAAGAAATCATGGGCTTTTTAGAAGAAGAATTCATAAAAAATCCACTATTTTCACCAGAAAAATTCAAAAAGGTCCTCATGGCATAAAATTAGCGTGCAAAAAGATGTTTTTTTACACTTTTTTTCCCATTTTTTGCGAAATATCACAATTCACCCTTGTATTTTTTGGTATTTTACAACTGTTTGAATGGGGATTCTTTGTCCATCAAAAGCTTTAGGAGTGTTAACATGTTCATCCGCATTTTCAGTTTGATTGTTTTTGCAGCCGTAATGGGTTTCGCCCAGTTTGCACCGGAACCGCAGGTCGCCGATATTAAATTGATGGAAGACCCTGCAACCAATCAACCTATGGTCATGGACTTCTCGAAGCATCTTTCGGGCATCAGCGATCCAGGCATTTTGTTCAGCCATTTCAGCAACCGACCGTTGCTCATCTACTACTTCAGCCCCAAGTGCCCGCACTGCCAAAAGCACTTTCCCGAAATTCAGAACCTCATCAAGGAATATGAATCCAAGGGACTCACAGGCATCGCAATCGGATTGAACGGCGGCATCAAGAAGAACGACATCCGCTTGTTCATCGACCAGTACCATGCGGTCATCCCGGTATTTCAGGACACCGACAGCAAGTTCGGACCGGCTTACGGCACGGGATACATTCCGGTCGTTTACTTGGTACAGAAGGATGGCACGTTCTACCGCTACGAGACTTTGAACGAAGCGAACATGAACCACCTCCGCGCCACGCTCAACAAAATCTTGAAGAAGTAACTTAAAAATGTATAGAAAAGAGGTCCCTCATGGGGACCTCTTTTTATACCGTCGGCGGGAGTCGAACCCACGACCCGTTGCTTAGAAGGCAACTGCTCTATCCAACTGAGCTACGACGGCATTTGTGAGCACACAATATAGTAAATTATTTGTTTTTT
>Ga0310786_10001921_pt1 | contig 32816 bp, 36 predicted proteins | sample AusTroGonzalo_MG_FD_203881 | JGI IMG/M metagenome (GOLD analysis project Ga0310786, IMG submission 203881) | Bovine rumen microbial communities from tropical cattle in Woodstock, Queensland, Australia - Gonzalo_03 (v2) (version 2) | ecosystem: Host-associated > Mammals > Digestive system >...
GAGTGGTCTTACCATGGTCAACGTGGCCGATAGTACCGATGTTGACGTGCGGTTTAGAACGATCGAATTTTTCTTTTGCCATTTTTTAATACGTATTAAATGTTAACAAATAATTTAATATTTCACGTTTAAAGAGGGCGGGCACAAAGGCTTACGTCCTCATTTTGTTTCATTTTTGTGCCTTTCGGCAAAAAAAGAGAGCCACAGACGAGAGTCGGACTCGTGACCTCTTCCTTACCAAGGAAGCGCTCTACCACTGAGCTACTGCGGCTTGTGTTTCTCACACTCTCTTTTGAGAACCTTGCTTTTTTTAGGCGGGGCTTTAGGTTCAGTCTGCCTCCGCTTGTTTGGAGCGGAAGACGGGGCTCGAACCCGCCACCTATAGCTTGGAAGGCTATCGCTCTACCAAATGAGCTACTTCCGCCTGTTGAAGTTTGGCTTCGTGGGGGAGGGTGGACTCGAACCACCGAACTCTTCCGAGGACAGATTTACAGTCTGTTGCAATTGCCGCTATGCGACTCCCCCATTATGTTGTCCGACTGCTCAGTTTTCTGAGTGTCGGTCTCGAGCCGATGAAGGGACTCGAACCCCCGACAGGCTGATTACAAATCAGCTACTCTACCAACTGAGTTACATCGGCTTCTGGCACTTTTTCAAACAACTCTCTTTTCTCTGTTTGAGGCTGCAAAATTACTACTTTTTCCGATACTGACAAAGTTTTTTTTGAAAAAATTACATTGATTGTTCATAAATTGTTGAAAAACATAATTCTATACTTTATACTTTTTTTGTCAAATCCTTCAAAACTCCATCCATTTCACTATTACAAACCTCAAAAACGAGGAAAAATGTGTTCCTGGCTATTGGGAAAGTGTCATAAATACTATATACCTATTGATTTACAGCAAATTAATGCGGCTATTATGGCAAAAGGGAAATAAACAATCCTCCCCACCAACGACTTATCAAGGCCTTATCAAGGCCTTACCAACGCCTTACCAACACCTACCACGGTGGTAGTAGGTACGTCCATAACTACCAGATAACGAAACGTTTCCGAAATGAGGATTTCTCCCCACCTCGGAAACGTATTGTTTTTATGCCGAATGCTATTTGAGGTGCAACTCGTGACCCATGCGATCCTGCTTGGTCTTGAGGTAGCGCTCGTTGTACTTGTTGGGTTCGACAACGCAGGGCACTATCTCGGTGACTTCCAACCCATAGCCTTCCAGTCCAGTGCGCTTGACGGGGTTGTTGGTCACCAGACGCATCTTGGTGACTTTCTGGTCACGCAGTATCTGAGCGCCGATGCCATAGTCGCGTTCGTCGGCCTTGAAGCCCAACTTGAGGTTGGCATCAACGGTGTCGTAGCCCATCTCCTGCAGGTGATAGGCCTTCAGCTTGTTGACCAAACCGATGCCACGGCCTTCCTGGCTCATGTAGACGACGAGGCCCTTGCCTTCGGCCTCAATCATCTCCATGGCGCGATGCAGCTGGTCGCCGCAGTCGCACTTGCACGAGCCGAAGATATCGCCCGTGGCACAACTGCTGTGCACACGCACCAGCACAGGCTCGTCTTCCTGCCACTCGCCTTTGCGCAGCACCATGTGGGTGGTGCCGTTGTCCAACTGCGTATAGGCAATCAACTGGAAGTTGCCCCAACGGGTAGGGAGGAACACCTCCTGTTCACGGCGAATCAAGGTTTCGTGGGCCACACGATAGGCAATAAGGTCTTTGATGGTGACTATCTTGAGGCCGAACTTCTTGGCCACCTCCTGCAACTGCGGCATACGGGCCATGGTGCCGTCGTCATTGATAATCTCAATCAGCGCACCGGCGGGACGCAGACCGGCAAGACGTGCCAGGTCGACGGCAGCCTCGGTGTGACCGGCACGCACCAGCACGCCTCCGTTGCGGGCACGCAAAGGATTGATATGTCCCGGACGACCCAGTTGGTCGGCACGGGTGGCTGGGTCGGCCAGCGCACGGATGGTGCTGGCTCGGTCATGCATACTCACACCCGTGGTGCAGCCATCCTCCAAGTTATCCACCGTCACGGTGAACGGCGTACCCAAAAGCGAAGTGTTGTCGTGCACCTGCATATCGAGATTCAGCTCATGACAGCGTTCCTCGGTGATGGGGGCGCAGAGCACTCCACGCCCGTTCTTGAGCATGAAATTGACATGCTCAGGGGTTATCTTTTCGGCGGCCATGATAAAGTCGCCCTCGTTCTCTCGGTCTTCGTCATCGACTACAATCACAAACTTACCGTTGCGAAAGTCCTCAATAGCCTCATCTATAGTATTGACTTTAAATTCCATATACGTTACAATATTCTGTCTTGCACGACGCAAAAATACAAAAAAAACTTTTATAAACGGCAAATAATTCGCCGTGTTATCAGGAGTGTTGCTGGCGGAAGCGGCGGTTGGCGCCGCAGAGGGCGTCGTCGGCGTTGATGCCGTGACGGCGCGCCCAGTCGATTAAAGCAAAGAGGTAATCGCCAAATTCTTCCTCGTTCATCTCCTGCTTCCATTCGGGCATACACGGGGGTATGCTTTTATCCATGCCAGACACCTTTTCCTGCATGCGCACGGCCTTGATCAGCGAGGGAAGCGAGTCGGGCACCCCGTCGAGGACACCGCGGCGGTCACCCTCACGCATTTTCAGCTGTTCCCAGTTTTCGCCATGATACTGCTCCTTATGGTAGATAAAGGGATGGCGGTCTATAAGTTTGTCACAGATGGCGTTGTAGACATCGGCCGTGGTGAAGAGCCCCTGCTCTTCGGCAATCTTGCAGTAAAAGAGTATGTGCATAGCCAAGTCGCCGAGTTCTTTTTTTAGGGCTTGGACCCTAGGATCTTTAAGGTCCTTAGAGTCTTCAAGGTCCTCAAGGGCGATGACGGCCTCGCTGAGTTCATGTACCTCCTCGATGGTGAGGTAGCGCAGGCTTTTCATGGTCTGAACACGGTCCCATGGACACTCCTTGCGGAGTGTGTCGAGAATGTCGCTAAGGCGTTCAAATGCGGCGTACGTCTTCGACTCCATCTATCAATTTCAATTTTTCTATCAAACCATTGAGACTGTCCACATCATTCACGTAGAGCATAATGATGCCGCGGGCCACGCCCTCGGAGGCCTCGAGTGTGATAGCACGCATATTAAGATCCAGTTCCTCGGAGATATGACGAGTAATCTCCTGCAACAAACCCTTGCTGTCGATGGCGGTAAGGGCGATACCGGTGAGCAGGGCCAGCTGCTCGCCAGGGCGCCACTTGGCGCGGACAGTGTGGTTTTCATGGTTGGCCATCTCGTCCATGGCCTGACGACAGTTGGTGCGGTGCACCATGATTTTGCCGTCCTGGACGATACCCACCACCTGGTCGCCCGGCACGGGTTTACAGCAGGAGGCTGTCTCGGTGGGGTAATCCTCGTATTCCTGGTCAAGCAGGAAAGGTGCCGCAGCCGACGAATGGCCGACCTCAGGCGCCAGTGTCTGGCTGCCGTCGAAAAGCGACTTATAGGGGTCAAGGAAGAATAGCTGCGGAGCAGGACGGGCTTTTCCGAAACACTCGGCGATGCGCTGTTCCCCTATGGTGCCGACAGCAATGTCGTAGTAAAGGTCGATGTCGGACGGCTGGTTGAAGAATCGTTTCAACTGGCCGAAATTCTGCGGGTTGTTCTTTATCTTCAAGTGCTTGAGATACTCCGCCAGCCGACGCTTGCCTTCGGCTCTGTATTTCTTGCGTGTGGTACGCAGAAACAGCTTGACAGCCTCGCGGGCACGGGGAGTCTGGCATTCGGTGAGCCACTCCTCGGTGGGCTCTGTGTTCTCGGTCGCGAGTACCTGCACCTGGTCGCCGGTGTGCAGCCGCTCACTGCGGCTCACCACACGGGCGTTGACCTTGGCTCCGATGCAGTGGTTGCCCAGTTCGGTATGGATGACGTAGGCAAAATCAAGCACCGTACTCCTCGAGGGCAAGGTAATCGTCTTGCCATGAGGGGTGAAGAGGTATATCTCCTTAGTATAAAGTGCTTCCTTGAATTCCTCAACAAGGTCGAGCGCACTCTTATCGCTCTGCTCGAGCGAGGTGCGTATCTGGGCGAGCCACTCCTCGACAGGGTTGTTTTCGATATGCTCTTCCGGGTGTGCTTCCTTATAAAGGAAATGGGCCGCCATACCCTTTTCGGCAATGGTGTCCATTCGCTCGGTACGTATCTGCACCTCCACCCATTGCCCGATGGGGGTCATGACGGTGGTCTGCAGGCTCTCGTAGCCGTTGTTTTTAGGGTGGGTAATCCAGTCGCGGAAGCGCTTGGGATTGGGGTCGAAGGTGCCCGAAATCATGGCGTAAACCTTGAAGCACTCTTCCTTCTCATGCTCACGCGGGATGCCCTTGAGGATAATACGCATGGCATAGAGGTCGTAAATTTCCTCGAAGGCCACGTGCTTGTTCTCTATTTTCTTCCAGCAACTGTAGACCGACTTCACCCGCGTCTTAAGGGTATACTGGTAGCCTGCCGCATCGAGCATCTTCTTCACCGGCTCATAGATGCAGCCGCGCAGTTTCTCACCGGTGCCTACTGTGGCGGCAATCTTGGCCTCAATCTCGGCATACTTCTCGGGATTGGTGTAGCGCATCACCAGTTCCTCGAGTTCGGTCTTGATAGTGTAGAGTCCCAGACGATGGGCCAAGGGAATGTAGAGATAGGAGGTCTCGCTAGCGATGATAAGTTTCTTGGTATCCTTCATCGACCCGAGGGTGCGCATGTTGTGCAGGCGGTCGCAGAGTTTGAGGAAGATGACATAGGCGTCGTTGCACATCGAGAGCAATATCTTTCGGTAGTTCTCGGCCTGTTTGCTCTCGGCCTGCTGTATCACCATCACATCGTCAATCTTGGTAACGCCGTCGACGATGGTGGCCACGCGGTCGCCGAAGACCATGCGCAACTCGTCAAGGGTGATTTCGGTATCCTCCACCACATCGTGCAACAAGGCGCTGATGGCGGCGATGGGGCCTAACCCTACCTCCTGAACGGCGATAAGGGCCACAGCCAACGGGTGGAAGATATAGGGTTCGCCGCTCTTGCGACGTGTGCCCGCATGGGCGGTCTTGGCCATACGATAAGCCCGCAACAAATCCGCCTCCTCGGCAGGAGTGAGGGGCTTTTGCTGACGGCATGCAGCCATCAACTCGTCATATTTAGCCTGTATCTCGCGCTCCTCGCGCGCTTCATCAATCACATACATTTTTGTCCTCTTACCACCAAAAGACAGAGATAGCGGTCAGCGCCGACAGTTCGAGGCTGAGGCCGCAAGTAAAGAAACCGTGTCCGTTGACAAACATGCCGCCCACCGAGGCCGACATCCAGCAGAAATCGTCCTCATCACGGGGTTGAGCGAAGCGTATGCCACCTTCAACACCCAGATGACGGCTCACCACCGCACCCCCGTACAGGTGCCAGTCGTAGGAGTCACCATAGCCGGACAATCGCAATGCTGGGCCGAAAGTCAGGTAATTGCGCCTGATACCGGCCAGACATGAACCATAGAAACCCCAACGTTCGGGCAAGTAAGTGAAGTTGATGCCAAGGGCTAAATCGGCATAGCCAATCAATCCCTCGACTTCAACAAAATAGGTACTGAAGTCATTGCTCAGGCGGTTGAAATAATGATGCTTCGGTAGCCGGGCCACCCTGTTCAGCGTGTCGCCGCTTCCCCTGACGTTACCCAATGTGTCATAATAGACGGGAGCGCCGATGAGATTGCGTTCACGGCTGCGCTGCGGCTTGTCAGAACCAAGCTCACGGGTGTCGGAACGGGTGCTGTCGGGTGCCTGCGCCCAGCACGAGGCGCCCAACACGAGCATCACGATAATCAACAGACGTTTCATTCTTCGTTGTTTACTTTCTCCTTAAGGGCGGCGCGTATCTTCTGCTCCAACTCGTCGCAGAGCTCGGGATTGTCGCGCAGCAGCTGTTTCAAGGCCTCGCGACCCTGTGCCAGCTTGCTCTCGCCATAGCTGAACCAGGAACCGCTCTTGTGAATGATGTCAAGGTCGACACCCAGGTCGATTATCTCACCCAGCTTGCTGATACCCTCGCCAAACATCAGGTCGAACTCGCACTGACGGAACGGGGGGGCCACTTTGTTTTTGACGATGCGCACCTTCACACGATTGCCGATGTTCTGGTCACCGTCCTTGATGGCCTGGATGCGGCGTATGTCGACACGCACCGAGGCATAGAACTTCAGGGCGTTGCCGCCGGTGGTGGTTTCGGGGTTGCCGAAGAGCACACCTATCTTCTCGCGCAACTGGTTGATGAAGATGCAACAGCAGTTGGTCTTGCTGATGGTGGCGGTGAGCTTGCGCATGGCCTGGCTCATCAAACGAGCCTGCAGACCCACCTTGCTGTCGCCCATGTCGCCATCGATTTCGGCCTTGGGGGTAAGGGCGGCCACAGAGTCAATGACGATGATATCGATGGCACCGGAACGTATCAGGTTGTCGGCAATCTCGAGGGCCTGCTCGCCGTTGTCGGGCTGCGAGACCAGAAGGTTATTGATATCCACGCCCAGTTTCTTGGCATAGAAGCTGTCGAAGGCATGCTCGGCGTCGATGAAAGCGGCAATACCGCCGTTCTTCTGGCATTCGGCGATGGCATGGATGGCCAACGTGGTCTTACCAGAACTCTCGGGACCGTAAATCTCGATGACACGGCCGCGGGGGAAGCCGCCCACGCCCAATGCCATATCGAGGCTGATGCTGCCGGTGGAGATGACGTCGAGTTGCTCGTCGGGACGGTCGCCGAGTTTCATGATGGAGCCTTTACCATAGCTCTTCTCTATCTTGTCGAGGGTGCTCTGCAGTATCTTCAGCTTTTCCAGCTTCGTTGCCTCGGCTTCGTTCACTTCTTTTGCCATAATGTTCAAGTATTTAGTTTATTATTTGTTCTCGGTTTGATAGGTGCAAATATACACTTTTTTTTCTTTCACTCGCACAAAAAATCACATAGCCTTTCGCACCCTGCTGGCACTCTGATGGATGCGCTCCTCGGTGACTTCGCCGTCGGCCACCATCTTCTTGATGACTTTGACGGCACGGGGCACCATATTGACATCGTAGGTGCCGCCATTGTTGCTCAGACACAGCAGGTCGGCACCTGCCAACACCGCCATGCGGACAGCCTTCTCAAAGCTGTACTGCTGCACGATGGCACCCATGGCAAGGTCATCGGTGACAATCACCCCGTCATACTCCAACGTGTCGCGCAGGTAGGAGGTAATCTTGGGCGAAAGTGAGGCGGGCAAGCCCGACGGGTCAAGCTGGCGGTTGATGACATGGGCGGTCATCACCATTAACCCTTCGGAAGGAAGACCGCGGTAAGGTTCCAGTTCGCACCGCTGCCAAGTGTCGGTGACATCTACCAATCCCTTATGAGTATCACCCGTGGCACTGCCGTGTCCCGGGAAATGCTTGTAGCAACTGACAACACCATGCCCGGTCAGTGCATGAAGCCAACTGAGGCAGCAGCGACGCACCACTGCGGGGTCGTTGGAGAAACTGCGCTCGATACCGCCGATAACGGGACAGCGGGGGTTGACATTCACGTCGGCCACCGGTGCGAAGTCGAGGTTGATGCCTATCTCGGCAAGCATTTTGCCGGTTAAGTCAGCATAGTAGCGCACCGTGTCATCACCCTTGGCAGCACATTTCTGTGCCGACGGAATAGCGGGGAAGCCGTAGCGTGTGCTCAAGCGGCTGACGTATCCACCCTCCTGATCGATACCGACCAAAAGGTCTCCGTTGAGCGACCGCAACTGCGAGCACAGGCGCTTCAACTGTTCGGCATTTTTGATGTTGCGGCCACGGGTGCCGGTAGGCACGTCGTAGTCGAACAATATCACGCTGCCCACATGGTAGTCGCGCAGAGCGCTGATGATTTCCGGATTCCTGGTGCTGTCCACTTCCGTGCCGCGGAAACCCACGAGCAGCATCATGCCTATATTCTCGTCAAGGGTGTATTCCTTTTCGTTCTCCATCGCCAGAGTATCCTGAGTACTCCGACTATTCTGATTTCCGCAGCCCACCAGGGCCAGCATCAACGCGATAACGATCAGTTTCATTTTCATCCTTCAAAAGGTATTCGGTGTGCTATGCTGCTGCCGAGGGTGACCTCGTCGGCATACTCAAGGCTGTCTCCCACGGCCACGCCACGCGCCAAGGTGGTAATCTTCACTCCTGTCGGTCGCAGCTGACGGCTGAGGTAGTAGTTGGTAGTGTCGCCTTCCATGGTGGTGGGGAGTGCCAGGATGACCTCTTCGACGGGATAGGGGTCGCCCGTCTCCACGCGGCGCAACAGCGAGGCAATCTCCAGGTCCTGCACCCCGATGCCGTCGATGGGCGAAATCACGCCCCCCAGCACATGGTACAGCCCACGGTACTGCTGCGTATTCTCGACGGCCATCACATCCTGCACGTTCTCCACCACGCATACAATGCCGCGCTGGCGTTTCTCGCTGGCGCAGATGGGACACACCTCGGTGTCGCTCACATTGTGGCAATAACGGCAGTGATGCAAGCGGGTTTTCAAGCCCACCAACGCCGCAACCAGCTCCTGCACGCGGGTTTCGTCCTCCCTGAGCAGGTGCAAGGCATAGCGCAATGCCGACCGTTTGCCCACGCCCGGCAGCATGGCCAACTGGTCCACCGCCTCCTGCAAAATACTACTTGGCAGGTTCATCCTTCTTCTTGAGAGTGTCCTTTATCTGATCCTGCAACTCGGCAATCCTGACTTTGGCATTCTCTTCACGCTTGCGGATACGCTGACGGGCATTGTGGCCAAAGAAAAACACCAGCGCCATCACGGCGAACACAATGCCGCAGACAATCACCACCGTCTTCAACACTACCGCCAGCTTGAGCATTATCAAGGCAATAATGTCAGCCAACAGCAAAGCAAAAAACATTTGCCATCCTAAATTCTTCATATCTTCTGCGCTGTCTTATTCTTAGTCTAAATTCATGCTGTGCTTGATGCTCTCAATCTTGTCGTCGAGGGCCTGGTTTGTCTTGTCGAAAGAGCCCTTGCAGCAAAGCTCGCCTTTGACACCGAAATAGAACTTAATCTTGGGCTCGGTGCCGCTGGGACGCACGGTGACTTTGTTGCCTTTGTCGGTGAAGAACTGCAGCACGTTGCTCTTGGGCAGGTCGATGGGGGTGACCTTGCCGGTGGTCAGGTCCTTGCTCTCATGGGTCTGGTAGTCCTTGATACACACCACCTTCTCGCCGTCAATCTCGGCCGGCGGGTTGCTGCGGTAGTCGCGCATCATCTGCTGTATCTCCTCGGCGCCGCTCTTGCCTTTGCGCACCACGCTAACGAGGCCTTCCTTGTAGAAGCCGTATTCTTTGTAGATGTCGACCAGCACATCGAAGAAGGTCTTGCCCTGTTCGCGGGCCCAGGCGGCAATCTCGGCAATCATCGAGCAGGCGGCCACGGCGTCCTTGTCGCGCACGAAATCGCCAATCATGTAGCCGTAGCTTTCCTCGCCGCCGGCGATGAACTGTTCCATACCTTCGAGCTCCAGTATCTTGGCCCCGATGAATTTGAATCCGGTCAGCACGTCATAGACCTTAACGCCTGCACGGGCGGCGATGTCGGCCGGCAACTCGCTGGTGACAATGGTCTTGACGATGTACTCGTTGCCCGTCAGCAACTGCTTCTCCTGCCACTGGCGGAGCACATAGTAAATGAGCACGCTCATGGTCTGGTTGCCGTTGAGCAGCATCCATTCGCCGTCGGGACGCTTCACTGCCACACCCACACGGTCGGCATCGGGGTCGCTGGCAAACACTATATCGGCATCAATCTCCTTGGCCAGGTCAACAGCCATCTTCATGGCGGCCTTCTCCTCGGGGTTGGGGCTGGGGGTAGTGGGGAAGTTGCCGTCGGGAACAGCCTGTGCCTCGACCACATTCACGTTAGTGAAGCCCAGTTGTTTCAGCATCCTGGGTATCAAGGTGATGCCTGTGCCATGCAGCGGCGTGTAGACAATCTTCACATCGTGGTGCTTCTTGATAACCTCGGGATTGAGCGAATTCTGCTCCACACGGCTGAGGTAAACTTTGTCCACCTCCTCACCGATGATGGTGATGTTCTGCTCGCCACCCTTCATCTTCACGTCGCCCACGCTCTTAATTTTCAACACCTCGTCGATGACAGCCGTGTCGTGCGGGGCCGTAAGCTGGCAACCGTCGTTCCAGTAGGCCTTGTAGCCGTTGTACTCTTTGGGGTTGTGGCTGGCGGTGACCATCACGCCGGTGTGACACTGGAAATGGCGCACCGCGAAACTGAGTTCCGGAGTGGGGCGCATGCTGTCGAAAAGGTACACCTTGAACCCGTTGGCGGCCAGCACGGCGGCGGTGATTTCGGCAAACTCGCGGCTGTGATTGCGACTGTCGTGGCTGACGGCAGCGCGAAGCTCCTTCTCGCCCTCATTCACTTTCTTCACGTAGTTGGCCAAGCCCTGGGTAGCCATGGCCACCGTGTATTTGTTCATACGGTTGGTACCCACGCCCATGATGCCGCGCAGACCGCCCGTGCCGAACTCCAGGTGACGGTAGAAACTCTCGTTCAGTTCCTGCGGATTGGCAGCCATCTCGCGGATAGCTTGTTTCGTAGCCTCGTCATAATCTCCTTCGAGCCAAGCCTTTACATTCAGCTTTGCGCTCTCGTCAATGTTCAAAGTGTTGATATCCATAGTGTAGATGATTTTAAGTTAAGTAACTATAAAAACGCCTTTTTATTGTACCTCTCCGCGATATTTTTTGGACCCCTCCGCAGAGGAGAAATATCAACGGCATACCATTAACTTAATTTAAGCTTAACAAATCCAAATATAAACCTTCCTAACTCTTTCTGTATTAGGTGTTGAGATAGGGTTGATAAAGAGATGAGTAAGAGTAGAGTAAGAGATGGTGCGTAATCATCTGGTTTTCAATAGGGGTTTTTGAGATTATGTTAAATAGACCTTTGGATTATGTTAAATAGAGAAGGGCGTCCCCGATGGTTCGGAGACGCCCTTTAGGTGGGGTAAAAAACTCAAACTATTTTTCCGTAGGCTCAGCCGGGACGAAGGCCTTGTAGGTCTTCTCGGCGGCCAGTTGCTCGGCGCTCTTGATGGTGTAGCCGATGGCCGACTGGCCAGGTTGCCCGTCAATCTTGACCAAGCACTCATACTCGCGGCGACCTTCATGGTCGCGTACAATGGAGCGTACCACCTCAAAGCTGACCTTCTTCTTGTTCTTCTGGCCCCAGTCGATGAGCTTGCCTTTGAAGTTCCAGTCGGTCTGGGCCAGCTGGTCGATGTCGAGGTAGGTGCAAAGCAGCTTGTCGATAATCAGTCGACGGGTAAAACGGAAGCCTTTTTCAATGTAGATGGCACCAATGAGGGCCTCGAAAGCGTCGCCGCCGAGGCTTTTGAATGAGCCCTCCTGACCCCGCTGGTGTTCCACCAGTTCGGGCAGACCAATGCGTCGTGCCAGGTTGCCGAGGCTCTTGCGGCTCACTATCTTGGAGCGCATCTCGGTGAGGAAACCCTCGCCCTTCATAGGATATTTGCGGTAAAGGTATTCGGCCACAATGGAACCGAGCACGGCATCGCCGAGGTACTCGAGGCGTTCGTTGTTGATGCGATGGCCGTGGTCGACGGTTGACGACGAGCTATGGGTCAGGGCAATATGATACAACTCAGTGTGCCGCGGGGTGAAGCCAAGCACGTTCTTGAAAAAACGATAGAACCCGGGGCTCTCCTTTCTCCTGGCGAACAGCGGCATGATCAGTACTTTCTGAAAGCGAGGCACACGTTGTGACCACCGAATCCGAAAGCGTTGCTGAGGGCGAAGTTCACTTCACGGCGCTTGGCCTGGTTGAAAGTGAAGTCGAGGGCCGGGATTTCAGGGTCGTCGTTGAAGTGATTGATGGTCGGCGGGATGATACCGTGCACGATGGTAAGGATGGTGGCGATGGCCTCCACAGCGCCGGCGGCACCCAGCAGGTGGCCGGTCATCGACTTGGTGGAATTCAGACCTATCTTGTAGGCATGGTCACCGAAGTAGCCTAATATGGCCTTGGGTTCGGAGATATCGCCGATGGGCGTCGAGGTACCGTGAGTGTTGATATGATCCACGTCGGTGGGCTTCATGCCCGATTCCTCGACTGCTTGACGCATGGCGTCGATAACTCCCAGACCCTCGGGGTGCGAGGCGGTGATGTGGTAGGCGTCGGCCGAGAGGCCCACACCTGTCACCTCGGCATAAATCTTGGCGCCACGGGCCAGTGCATGCTCCAACTCTTCGAGCACCAAGGTGCCTGCACCTTCACCCAGGACAAAGCCGTCACGGTCTTTGTCGAAAGGACGCGAGGCCGTCTGCGGGTCGTCATTACGGGTGGAGAGGGCACGCATATTGCCGAAACCACCAATACCGGCTTCCATGACAGCACACTCGCTGCCGCCGGCAATCATGGCATCGACCTTGCCCAGACGAATCAGGTTGAAGGCGTCGCCGATGGCTGCCGCCGACGAGGCGCAGGCTGCCGCCGTGCAGTAGTTTGGACCGCGCAGGCCGTGCCGTATGGCAATCTGGCCGGCACAAATATCAATAATGACTTTGGGGACCCAATAGGGGCTGAACCGAGGTGTGCGGTCGTGGGTGGCGTACTCGATAATCTCGTCCTGGAGACTGGTTACTCCACCCATGCCAGAGCCCCAAACCACGCCAAAGCGCGATTTGTCGATATTCTCGTCGGTCAGTCCGGCATCGCGTATGGCCTCGTCGACAGCGACAAGACCATACGCAGTATATCCGTCAAGGAGTCGCATCTCCTTGCGGTCAAAATAATCAAGCGCATCGAAACCTTTAAGCTCCGCTGCGATACGACACTTAAATTTCGTGGCATCGAAGTGTGTTATCGGACCTCCTCCACTCACGCCTGAAGTCAACGACTCCCATGTGGCGGCAACATTGTTGCCTATCGGTGTAAGTGCGCCAAGACCCGTAACAACAACTCTTTTCAACTCCATTCCGGGTTTTTGAGGTTGGTACGTCTGTGAAACGAAACGTTGAAATGCCTATGATGGCGGCATTTCAACGTTTCAGATGAAGAAGTTTTACTTCTTGGCGTTCTCGATGAAAGCGATAGCGTCACCGACAGTGACAATCTTCTCGGCTTCCTCGTCAGGGATGGAAAGATCAAACTCTTTCTCAAGCTCCATAATCAGCTCGACAGTGTCCAGCGAATCGGCACCAAGATCATTGGTGAAGCTGGCTTCGGGAACAACTTGACTCTCTTCAACACCCAGTTTGTCTGTGATAATACTGACAACTTTAGTAGCAATTTCTGACATTTTTCTCTTTTTTTAGTGTTAAAATCGGATGCAAAGAAACGAAAAAATTCTGACATGGAAACATTTTTTAACACTTCTCACGTGCCTATTATAAGGTAATGTACTGAAACAAAAGAGCCTGCATTTTAATTTTTTTTAACTAAACCTTTTGTGAGGACATCGTTTTTTACCCAAAACGGACTCCCATTTCATGAAAATAAACCTCCGCCAGACCTCCCTACACTTTTTCTTGCGTGCAATTCATTTTTTATTCTTATCTTTGCAGCACGAAAACAGAAACATCCCCACCTTATGAATCATCCCGTCAGACTGGCAATCCTGGGCTCCGGCAACGGAACCAATGCACAGCAAATCAGCGAATACTTCGCCGGGCGCACCGATGTAAAGGTCGCGTGTATCATTTATAATAAGAAAGACGCCTACATCGCCCAGCGAGCAAAAAACCTGGGCATCGAGGCCCGATACTTCGGACGCGACGACTTCTATGCTTCTTCACACGTGCTTGATTACCTCCGCGAGAAAGAGGTTGACTGGGTGATACTGGCGGGTTTCCTCTGGTTGGTACCCGAGAATATGCTCAATGCCTATCCCAACCACATCATCAACATCCACCCTGCCCTGCTGCCCAAATATGGCGGGAAAGGTATGTACGGACACCACGTCCATGAGGCTGTGGTGGCTGCCGGTGAACGAGAAAGCGGTATCACCATCCACATTGTCGACCATCACTATGACCGCGGAACCACCTTGTTCCAAGCACGTTGCGCCGTTACTCCAGACGATACACCCGATACACTCGCAGCCAAGATACACCTGTTAGAAAAGGAGCACTTCCCGAAGGTAATTGACGAGACAATAAAACACTCATAACATGCGGATTGCCGTCAACACAAGGCTGCTCGTCAAGGGCAAGATGGACGGTATCGGATGGTTTACCTACGAAACCGTGAGAAGGATGGTCAAGTCGCATCCCGAACACACGTTTTACCTGCTTCTCGACCGACAACCCGATCCGTTATTCCGCTTTGCCGACAATGCCATTCCCGTTGTCTTATGTCCTCCTGCGCGGCATCCCATCCTATGGTGGATTTTCTTTGAAATATCTGTTTCCATGGCTCTTAGGAGATACCATATCGACCTCTATTTGTCTCCCGACGGATTCATTCCCCTACACTCCAACGTGCCCTCTCTAGCCGTCATCCACGACATTAACTTTGAGCATAGCACAGACAATCTGCGACCTTCCCACCAACGCTATATGACCTACTGCTTCCCTCGCTTTGCGAAGAAGGCAACCCGTATAGCCACTGTCTCGCAATATTCAAAGAACGACATAGCATCCACCTATGGAATTGATTCCATGAAGATTGACGTGGTTTATGATGGTGCTCATAGCATGTACCGCCCACATTCCGAGCAGGAGAAATCAGCGGTACGCTCACAATTCACCGGAGGCAAACCCTATCTTATCTTCATCAGCACTATCCTCAAACGGAAGAACCTAGCCAACTTGTTACTGGCATTTGATCGCGTAAAGGACATGGATACAACAGGTTTGAAGCTTATTGTGGTAGGCAATCGCGTGTGGTGGAAAGACGAACTGGCAAAGGCTTACGATCAAATGAAGCACCGCGAGGATGTAATCATGCCAGGCCATGTAGCCCCTGAAGAATTGTCCGCATTGCTTTCCGCTGCCGAGGCGCTGGTCTATCCTTCATATTTTGAAGGATTTGGAATTCCTATTCTCGAAGCCATGTATGCCGAAACGGCAGTGATTGCCTCTCGCACCACCTCCATGCCCGAAGTGGGGGGCGATGCCGTGCGATATATCAACCCAGCCGACCCAAAGGATATAGCACATGCTATCAATGACTTGATGAATAAAGAAACACAGAACGACCTCATCGAGAAAGGCCGTCAGCAACGGCGCAGATTTAGTTGGGACATCACCGCCGACCTGCTTTGGCAAAGCATGATGCAGACAATACAAAAACCATGATACGCCGTTGGACAACTCTTGCCTGCCTGCTGATACTGTTTCGGTACGGATATACACAAACCTCTGAGAACATGGTCTATAACCCCTCGTTCGAGGAGCACACACTCTGCCCGCAACGCATTGAGGCCATTGGTATTATGCAGGGTGTCGATGCGTGGTGGCAACCCACGAAAGGCAGCAGTGACTACTTCCACCCTTGCGGCGGCCGTGAGTGTCTGACACCACGCAACAAGATGGGAAACCAAGTGCCACATAGCGGAGAGGCCTACTGTGGCATCTACTGCTCGAAGGAGAATTACCGCGAGTACCTGCAAACGGAATTGAAAAAACCTCTTGTTGCCGGTCATCGTTATCGCATCAGCTTCTTTGTCAGCTTGGCCGACAAGTCGCCCCATGCAGTAGCCACTCTCGGAGCCTTGTTCACCGCCGAACGTATCGCCGACTCCACATGGGAGATACTGATGCAGCGCGAGACAATAGATGAGATGCAGGTGATAGCCACCTACTACAAGCCCCAAGTGGTCAACCCCTCCAACCAAGTCATCATCTTCATGGACCAATGGAACGAAATCGCTGGCGAATTTACCGCCGCCGGTGGCGAGAAGTATCTGACTATCGGAAACTTCAATTCTTTCAACCACTCAAGTGTTGTTCCTACCCATGCGGAGAATGCTGTTCTCTCTGGAGCTTACTACTACATCGACGACGTGTCTGTTGTCTGTCTGGATTGTACCGTCAAATCACAGGCTACCGACACCCTCCCCGTACCCCAGAAAGGCGAAATAATCACGCTTCACAATATTCTCTTCAATACTGATGAAAGCGTCCTGCTACCACAATCGTATAATGATTTGCACTCATTGATTGAGCTTCTCAACGCACATCCAACCATAAAGATTGAGCTACGCGGACATACCGACAACCAAGGCACTGCTGAACATAACCGTCGGCTGTCGGACGATCGGGCTAAAGCCGTAGCCACCTACCTTATCGAACATGGCATTGACGCCAGACGCCTTACTTGGAAAGGCTTCGGAAAGAACAAGCCCATCGACACAAACGAAACCCCTGAAGGGCGTAGAAACAACCGCCGGGTGGAGTACATTATTATTGAGGAATAGGATTCACCCTATACATATATATAATAAGAGGGAGCATCCGTTGGATGCTCCCTCTCTTATTGTTCAATTCAAAACTATTCAATCACACGATAGAAGCTGACGCGACGGTTAAGTGCATACTGCACATCGCCGAAGGGAGCATTCTTGCCCTTGAAGTCAACAGTGATGCGATCCTCAGCAATACCATACTTCTTGACGAGGAGGCGTTTGACCTCGTTGGCACGCTTCTCAGAGAGCTTCATGTTGTAGGCATCGCTGCCGGTGTAGTCAGCGAAACCAACCACCATAATCTTCACATCGGAGTTGTCTTTCATCACGCGTGCAACGGCTTTGACTTTCTCCATCTGCTCGTCGCAGACCTTCCAGTCATCCACAGCATACAGCACCGAGAAGGGCATGCCGTAGTAGTTGAGCTGGTCGGCTTTAATCTTGTTGATAATTCCCTGCAGGCTGTCGGCAGCGGCGCTGTTGACATTCTTCTGGTTGGCCAGAGCCTCGGCAAGCTGATCCTCAAGTTCGGCAATGCGGTTCTCAAGTTTCTTGGTGTCGACATTATTGCTGGCGACCTGCTGCTCAAGAGCAGTAACCTGGGTGTTGAGGGCACCGAAGTTCTCCTGAGTGAGCATTGCCTTCTGGGCGGCAACGGCCTGGTCGGCAGCAGTCACACCGAAGCAGTAGCTGTAACCCAGACGGGCAACAGCGTGGACATAGTTCCACTGATAGAACTTGGCAGTAAAGATGTCGGGAACGTCGTCGGCATCCAAAGCGTACTCAACAAAAATCGTGCTGGCATCGGTGAAGCGGTAGCTGAGACCGAGACCGATATTCAGGTAAGGACGCCAGTAACCAAGGCCACCGGCAGTAGCACCGTAACGGGTACCCGTTTGCTCTTCAGCAGTCATCAAGCTGTTGATGGAGACACCAGCGCCAGCAAGGAAATAGATGCTGAAACGACGATCGGGGTCATAACCCAAGAGCATGTCGTTAATCGAACCGAGGATGTTGAAGCTCAGGGTGAAGTAACGGGTCATCTTGTAGCCTTCCTCATCCATCATAGCATTGCCATTCACGGAGTTTTTCCAGAAGGTGGGCATGCTCAAACGGAAACGGGTGTCGAAAGCATGGTTCAGTTTGTGCTGGACAAAAATGTCCATACCGGCATTGGTCGACCTTCTCCAGTGCAGACCCTCTTTCTGGGCGAGCTCGTGGACATAGTCAACCGATCCACCAACGGACCAGTTGCTCCAGAAACCGTAACGGGGATACTCCGCCTTACCGGTGTTTTGTGCAAAGGCGCCAATAGATGCCATCAGGAACGACATCACAACGCCCATTTTAATAAGTTTCTTCAGCATATCAATACTAATTTTTAAGTTTATAATCTTTAAATAGAACTACTTCTTTCTACACTTTACAAAATGCAAAAATACAAATATTTTTTCATACATGGAAAATATTTTTTTTTATTTTTCGTTAACCCAAAGAAAATAATGCAGTTAACTTACACATTTTTTATCAAGAACTGCAAAAACAAGCCCACAGAATGAACGATTTATCAATACATAATCATCAAAATGGATACCTTAAAAGTAAACATTAAACATGCCGAATCGCATGCTTCCAGGCAAGATCTAGCCACCTTGCTGTCCGAGGTGCTGGCAGCGAAAGAACACTTGCTGAAAGGCGATGCCGCAGGCAACGACTTCCTCGGCTGGGTCGACTTACCCGCCACCATCGACCCTAATGTCATCGCACGCATCAAAAGCGATGCCGCCCGCCTGTCGGCCAAGAGCCAGCTGCTCGTGGTTATCGGCATCGGTGGTTCCTACCTGGGTGCACGAATGGTTATTGAAGCACTGCAATCGGAATTTGCCAGTATGGTTCGCGGCAAGCACCCCTATGTGGTCTATGCCGGCCAAACACTGGGTGAAGACTATTACGCCCAACTACTGGAACTACTCGACCGCGAAGACTACAGTGTCTGCGTCATCTCCAAGAGTGGGACCACCACGGAACCTGCTGTCGCCTTCCGCATTGTCAAGGCACATCTGGAGAAAAAGTACGGCACCCGTGAAGCTGCTAGCCGCATTGTGGCCATTACCGATGCCTGCCGTGGCGCATTGCATAGCATCGCTTCTCAGGAAGGGTACCCTATGTATGTCATCCCCGACAACGTCGGCGGACGTTATTCTGTGCTCACCCCTGTCGGACTGCTTCCCATCGCCATGGCCGGCTACGACATCGACCGTATGCTTGAAGGTGCACGTGACATGCGCAGCCTCTGCATCGGCGACAACACCCTCGAGGGCAACCCTGCACTTATGTATGCCGCCATACGCAACGTGCTCTACCGCAAAGGCACCAAAGTGGAGATGCTGGTCAGCTGCCAACCCAACCTGCGCTATTTGGCCGAATGGTGGAAACAACTCTATGGCGAAAGCGAAGGCAAGGAACACAAAGGACTCCTGCCCCACAGCCTGAGCATTACCACCGACCTGCATTCGATGGGGCAGTACATGCAGCAGGGCGAACGTTTGATGATGGAAACTATGCTACGCGTGACCACCCCCGACAACACAGTGCCCATACCCTCTGACGAGAGAAACCTGGATGGCCTCAACTACCTCATCGGCAAAACCCTAACCGAAATCAACGACTGCGCTTTCGAAGGCACCATCGAGGCACATGTCGAAGGTGGCGTCCCTGTGGTGGAACTCACTGTGAACAAGATTGACGAGTACACTTTAGGTCAATTAATCTACTTCTTCGAATTCGCCTGTGGTGTAAGCGGCTATACCTTGGGAGTCAACCCGTTTGACCAGCCGGGCGTGGAGTCCTACAAGCGCAACATGTTCCGCCTGCTGGGCAAACCAGGTTTCTAAATTATGGAGAAAAGGATGACATTCGATGTAGATCGCACCACGGTTATCGAAGGCGACATCGTGGAGGTCAAATGGGACTGCGCCGGTGCCGATCGTGTGGAACTGACGATTGACAACGGCTATAAAGCCACAGCCATCCCTTTGGATATCAACGGTACAAAACGATTCCGGCTCAATCGTTCCAAGGGACGCACTGCACTCACTATCACCGCATGGAAAGGTGAGAAACACGGATCGAAGACCATCAAAGTCAAGGTAAAGGAGATGCCTGCCACCCATGCCGAGACTGTCGACACCCAAGGACAGCCGATAAGCGGCCTGAGTCAATGGTGGCAACGGACGAAATTGCGCTGGCAACAGATGCCTCCCGACAAGCGTACCGCCTCGACCGCATTGCTCGCATTGGCCGTCATCTTCCTGTTTGCCAGGGTGATTCCAGCCCTTTTCTTCCTGGGCATCGCAGCATTGTCGGGCTACCTGCTTTATATTATCTTAAAGAAATAGCCACTTGCCCCATCTACAAGAAAAGGCCTCGGAAATGTCCCCGAGGCCTTTTTCTTTTACTATCCAACTGTTTTAATATATGCTCAGCATACCACCGGCATAGTCCGTGTGATACTGATAAAGCATGCATGAAGTGACCGAACCCTCAAGCGGGTTGCCATTGACCAACTCGAAACGCGACCCACAGGCAGGACAGGCGAGAATCATGGCCTCGTTCTCGTCATCGGGAAGAAGGCGAACCTCATGGTCGTTGGGACAGGCACACTCGAAGGCCACATATTCCGAAAAAGCCGCGCATCGCACCAGCACGCCCTTGTGGCCCAAACTAATCACCGCCGTTCCTCCTACATGGTTGTATAGATTAATAAACTCCGCCTGCGTCAAATCGATAGTCCCGCCTTGTCCGAATGGAGTGGTACACCGCTCGGACTTGCAACCCATAAAGAGCAGCAGGGGCAGGATGAACAATAGTCGCTTCATGGCTGTGTGGGGAAATCGCCGTACACGGTCTTCATAGTCACCGTAGCCACCATTTCAAGCGTCTGCGCATCAACCGCAGAAAGGTCGTCGGCCGTGGTGTGCCAATGACGGAAGAAGCTAACATCCGGACTGTTTTGCACAATATCAACCATCGGAATACCGGCTATCTGGTTCACATAGAGGTGGTCGTCGAGGATTGGGTCGGTGTTCTGATTGACAAACACATGCCCGTACCCCAACGCAGAAGCCACATTCCACAACTTATCGATGAGTCCTGGGGCATAGTGGCGGCTCACCTCCTCTTTGGTGAACCGAGGCTCTACGGCACCCACCATATCGAACAGCACACCGTAGACAGCTGTGTACCACGGTACATGACGATTCTGTGCCCAATACTGTGAACCCTTGCACCAAGTGTTTTCGCTATAGGCCTCAGCCCATTCGGGAATACCTTGGTCCTCCACGTCGAAGAAGATGAAGTCAACCCCTACCGAAGGCTGCTGCCGGCTCATCACGCGGGCCATCTCCATCAGCGCCGCCACACCGGCGGCACCATCGTTGGCTCCAGGCACAGGGTTCTTCCAATTCCCCTCGTCGGGGTCATGGTCGGCCCAGCGACGACTGTCCCAATGGGCAGCCAGAAGCACCCGCTTGCCAGCCATCGGATTGAGCGAGCCGATGATGTTGCGTCCCGGCACGACACTGCCGTCCCACAGGGTGGCTTTGAACTCCTGCACGATAACGGTATCACACCACTGCTGCATTTTGTCGGCCAGATAGACAGCACATTTCCGCCAGGCCTCTGTCCCGGGAATCCGGTTACCAAAAGCCAGCTGTTCTGCTGTGTAACGATAAGCCGAATCGGCACAGAACGTTGGCACCACCACTTGTGTGTAGTCCACACCGGTCGTGGAAGACTCTGCCGTCTGCTTATGTTTGCAGCCTGCCAGCAAGAGCAAGCAGGCTGCCATGATAATGAAGCGTTTCAACTTTCAATCTTCTATTTTCAGTTTCCAAACTTACTTGAGGCGCTCGGCATACTCGCAGGTACGGGTGTCGACCTTGATGCGCTCGCCTTCTTTGATGAACAGCGGCACACGAACCTGCACGCCAGGCTCCACAGTGGCGTCCTTCATGGCGTTGGTAGCGGTATTGCCGGCAAAACCAGGCTCGGTATAGGTAACCACGGTCTCGATGAACGGAGGCAGTTCGCAGGTGAGCGGAGTCTCGGTGTCGGCCTCAACAGTAATTTCCACATACTGACCGTCTTTCAGGAACTGCGGGGCATTGATAATCTGCTCGGGGATATAAATCTGCTCGTAAGTCTCGGTGTGCATGAACACATGCATGTCGCCCTCCTTGTACAGGTAGGTGTAGGGGCGGCGTTCAACACGCACGATGTCAATCTTGGCACCGCTGGGGAAAGTGTTCTCCAGCATACGGCCAGTCTTCACATTGCGCATCTTGGTACGCACGAAGGCGGCACCCTTGCCGGGTTTCACATGGAGGAACTCAACGATGGTGTAGATATCGTTGTTGAAATTGATGCAAAGTCCGTTCTTAATGTCGGTGGTTGTTGCCATAAATGATTGTGTTTTATTTGTTATTGTTCTTTTTCTTCTCTTCGGCCAGCAACAAGGTGAGGCGTCGCAGGTCGTCGCGCAACTGGTCGTTCTCTTCGTCACAAGCCTTGTAGCGATGACGGTCCATCATCCAGCGGCAGAAAATGGCCAACGCAAGCACCAGCATGGTCAGCGAAAGCCCCTGCTGCTTCATCCAGAAATAGAGGGCTGTAGCCCCCAAAATCAACACATAGGAGGCTATCTCATAAATCTTTATAGCGGTCTTGTGGCTCATTCTTTCTCGCAATTTGAAAATGCAAAAATACAAAGATTTTTTAATATAGGGCCAATAAAATGCATTTTCGACCCAAAAATCAGTCCCGAACGGCAGTTTCCCTCCGATGCACAATAAAAAAACAAAGGCTGCGTTACCTCTGTAAAACACATCGTATTATGGCAAACAAAGAACAGCAACAGAACCTGAAACTGAACATCAGCCCCGAAGTGGCACAGGGAACCTACTCGAACCTCGTGGTCATCAGCCACAACCCCACCGAGATTATCCTCGACTTTGCCCAGATGCTTCCCGGCATCGACGGTGCCGCCGTGCGCCAGCGCATCATCCTCAACCCCATCCACGCCAAACGCACCTTGGCAGCTCTGAACGATAACATCCGCAAGTACGAGCAGCAGTTCGGCGAAATCGAAGAGCCGAAGAGCCTGCCCATGGGCGACACCGTGCCCTATGACATCCTCGGCAAAGCATGAGGATGCTTCCCCAGTGGCGTGTGAAATGTGGCGAGTGGAGGACACATACCGAACAGAGTACAGCAGCACGACAGTTGCTGGGCGAAATACTAGGGTATGAGGCTATAGTCGAACACGACCCCCAGGGCGCCCCCTACCTAAGAGAAAATCCAAACCTTCACATCAGCATCAGCCATTGCCGCACGGCGGTGGCTGCAGTTGTCAGTGCCGAAGGTCGTGTAGGCATTGACATTGAAAGCCGACGCAAAATAAGCCCTTCCTTATCAGAGCGTGTCTGCACACCCGAAGAACAGGCCGCCATAGACCACAGCGACGACCCTGCAATGGCATTCTTGCAACTTTGGACACGCAAAGAGGCGGTGCTCAAATGCCGTGGGACAGGAATCAAAGGGTTCGAAAGCATGGTGCATGCACTGGAGAACAACAATATAGAGGTGCACGACCTACCGTGCAACCTACCCGACACCGTGGCAGCATTGGCTGTTCTCAAGGACGAATAACCGTCTCGCTACCGTCGGGAGCCACTTTTACAATGCGGCTGCCGCTGGTCTCGCCGCTGAGAAACTCTGCCAATGGAGGCACACACCAGTCCACCCGACACTTCAGTTCCTCCTCAATCTCATTATATGTACGCGGTGAGGGGCGACCGGAAAGGTTGGCCGAAGTACTCACTATCGGCGCCCCGAGGCGCTGCAGCAACTCCTGACAGAAAGCATGGTTGGGCATACGTACCCCCAACGTGCCGTCCTCGGCCGGCAGGTTATCGGCTACATCCAACCGCATCTTGTCGTGCCACACCGACCGTGGCAGGATGTATGTCGTCGGACGGCCCCCGCATCCCGCATCCCACTTTCCTTTTTCCACCAGCACCAACATGCTCTTCGCACGGTCGCGTTCCTTGATGGCGTAAACTTTCTGTACCGCAGCGGCATTGCGGGCATCGCAACCGATGCCCCAGATAGTATCGGTCGGATAGAGCAGGGTACCTCCCGCACGCAGTACTTCCAGCGCCTTATTGATGATTTCTTCCATATTCGAGGTGCAAAAATACAAAAAAAATACACATTTACTCCTGGGTATCAACTTTTTTTTGTATCTTTGCACATTATTTACTTCCCGTTAGGAATATTAAAAACAGTTAAATAAATTATTAACCAACACATTACACATTATGTTCAAAGGACATCCTAAAGGATTAATCTGGGCTGCTCTGAGTAATATGGGCGAGCGTTTCGGCTACTATATTATGAACGCCGTCCTGGTGCTGTTCCTGTGCTCCAAGTTCGGTCTGCCCGATGATGTGGCCGGTCTCATCTTCTCGGTCTTCTACTTCATGATCTACATCATGGCCCTCCCCGGAGGTATCGTGGCCGACAAACTGCAGAACTACAAGGGCACCATCGCCGCGGGTCTTATCGTGATGGCTGTGGGCTACACCATGCTCAGCATCCCCACCACTGTAGCCCCCGAGAACAAGATTGCCATGCTGGTGCTCATCTGCGCCGCTCTGCTGATAATCACCATCGGCAACGGTCTCTTCAAGGGCAACCTGCAAGCCATCGTGGGCCAGATGTACGACAACCTGGAGGCCGAAGCCGCCAAGAAAGGTCCTGAGGCGCTGGCTGAAGCTCAGACCAAACGTGACCCGGGCTTCCAAATCTTCTACGTCTTCATCAACCTGGGCGGTGTCTTCGCACCCTTTGTGGCTCCCAACATCCGCAAAGCTTGGCTGGCCAAGTTCGGCATGACCTACAACAGCGACCTGCCCGCCCTCTGCCACCAATATCTCAACGACGCCACCGGCATGACCGACGTGCAGATGGCCAACCTCCAGACCTGGATGGAAAGTGCCAACCACAACTTCACGGCTGGTGCCGACATGGCTGCCGCCTGCGAGAACTACCTCCAAGTCTTCAACACCGGTGTGCACTACAGCTTCATCGCCTCCATCGCCGCCATGCTGCTGTCCTTCATCATCTTCATGGTCACCAAGAAGATGTACCCCAACCCCGCCAAGAAAGAGAAGAAGGAAGTGGTCAACTACACCGCCGAAGAGCGCGTGGCTATGGCCAAAGACATCCGTCAGCGTATGGCCGGTCTCTATGCCGTGCTGGGCATCGTCATTTTCTTCTGGTTCTCGTTCCACCAGAACACCCAGTCGCTGACCATCTTCACCCGCAACTTCGTCAATTCCGACCAGGTAGCTCCCGAGGTGTGGCAGTTCCTCAACCCGTTCCTCGTCATCGTGCTCACTCCCATCATCATGTGGCTCTTCGCCACGCCGTGGGGTCGTAAGTTCAGCACGCCGCGCAAGATAGCCCTGGGTATGGGCTTCGCCGCCTGCGCCTACATCTTCCTGACCGTCTTCAGCATGATTGTCGGCTATCCTTCGGGTACCGCCTTCATGGCTCAGGATGCTGCCACCATCGCCAGCCAGAAATGTGGCGCCTGGGTGCTCATCATCACTTACTTCTTCCTCACCGTCGCCGAGCTCTTCATCAGCCCGCTGGGCTTGAGCTTCGTGTCGAAGATTGCCCCCAAGCACCTGCAGGGTATCTGCCAGGGCCTGTGGCTCGGCGCCACCGCCCTCGGCAACCTTATCATCTTCCTTGGCGTGAAGATGCTTAACAGCTTCTCGCACCTGTGGTACACTTGGGCCACCTTCGCCATCATCTGCCTCATCGCCATGACCGTCATGTTCGGCATGCTCAAATGGCTTGAGAAGATTACCGCACAGCAGCAGTAATCACCTTTAATAAGTAACTGAATACTATCGGGGGCATCCTACCAAATGCCCCCGATTTTTTAAAAGAAACTATGATGAAAAAAGTTGTAGCATTTCTCATCGCAGGATTAATGCTAACAGGAAGCCTGCAGGCAGCAAAGATCTCGCCGGAGACAGCAGGCACCGTGGCTCGCAACTTCATGGCCCGGCAGGGCGTCTCGGCGAAGCTGACACTGATTGACTGCGGATTGAATGAGATGTACCTTTTCGTCGCCACCCCTTCCCTCAAATCCTCTTCGGACAGCGAGGCGGCGCGAGGCTTCATGCTAGTGGCGGGCGACGACTGTGTCCGCCCCATTCTGGGCTACTCGCTCACCGCACCGGTCACCACCCCGTTGCCCGAGAATATGTCCGACTGGATTCAAGGCTATGCCGAGGAAATTGCCCGTCTGCGTGAAAGCGGAATAAAGCCATCGCCGCAGGTGCGCGCCGAATGGGAGACGTTGCTCCATACCGTCGGCGACGAACCCCTGTACTCCGTTGTGGTGAACCCACTTTTGACGACCACCTGGAAGCAAGGGGCACCCTACAATGAACTATGCCCGCACGAGAGCAACGGCAACGACAGCAAGGCAGGCTGTGTGGCCATCGCCATGGCACAGGTAATGAAATACTGGAACCATCCCACGCAGGGCGTGGGCAGTTACAGCTACACCTATTCACCCTACGGTACACTGAGCGCAAACTTCGGCACCACCACCTACGACTGGGCCAACATGTCGAACTCGCTCACCTCGGTGTCGCCGACGGCGAACATCAATGCCGTGGCCACTTTGGTGTATCATGCCGGTGTGTCGGCAAACATGAAATACGGTCATTCTTCATCCAGCGCCACCACCGTGTCGTCAAACAAGCTGACCACCATTACCGCCGAACGCGCGCTACGCACCTATTTCAAGTACGACAAGGCGTTGCACAGCGTGAGGAAGAGCGTGGTGGGCGACTCCATTTGGATGGCGTTGCTCGACAACGAACTGGCATCCGCACGCCCTGTTATTTTCTCGGGCCGCGACACCTCGGGAGGCCATTCCTTCGTCTGTGACGGCAGCAACAATGCCGGTCTCTACCATTTCAACTGGGGCTGGGGAGGCTATTGCGACGGTTACTACCCCATCGGCGCACTGAATCCTGCACCCGGCGGTACCGGCGGCAACGCCACAAGCCGCTACAACCTCGAGAACAAGATGATTATCGGCATCCGGCCCGATACCGTGCTTTCCGGCACCCATACCCTCACCACCTTGCCCGACGCGCCAGCGCACGGAAATGTCACCGGCGGTGGCAACCACACCTATGGCGACACCGTGGAACTGACGGCCTCGGCCAACAGCCGCTTCCGTTTTTCGCACTGGAGCGACGGCATGTGCTACAACCCGCGCAGCCTCATCATGGGTGGCGACAAAACCTACACCGCCGTCTACGATTCGGTGTACGGTGACACACTGAGATACGACAACGGCGAATATGTCAACTCCTGGGGATACAGCACGGCACGGCCCTATTATTGGGGCATCAAGCTCGAACCCGAACTCTTGGCAAGTCACACGCAACTGGACGCTGTGCAGGCCTATTTCAAGGTAGGCACCTACCAACTGATGGTCTACAACGGCGCCAGCCCGTCGGCATCCACACGGCTCCACACAATGAGCGTTACCCCCACTGAGGAAGGATGGCTGACCGTGTCCTTCGCCAATGCCCTGGCCATCGACACCACTTTGCCAGTCTGGATTATACTCTACAACGACAATATCACCTATCCCGCATGCGCAAGCACCTATTGCGGCCATGCGCAGGCCTCCTACAACAATACCAACGGTACATCGTGGACACTTTCGTCCACGAAACGTACCTTCCTTATCCGCGGCATCTTCCACGCAGTCGAATTACCCGAGACCGTATCCGACACCACCGAGACCGAGGCCTGTGGCTCTTTCGTCTGGGAGGACTCCACTTACACCGAGAGCGGCATCTATGAACGGATGTTCACCGCCTCGACAGGAGGCGACAGCCTGCGGGTACTGCTGCTGACCATCCACCCCGAGTATCACCTCTTCGACACCGTAACTGCCGTCGACAGCTTCCTATGGGTGGACAACCAAGTGTACACCGAGAGTGGCACCTACGACTTCCTTGCCACCACCGTCCACGGCTGCGACAGTTTGCTGACGCTAGTGCTCACCGTCAATCCTTCCGCCCACCAAGGAATCACCACTGCCGATGCCGACGGTATCGTTCTTTACCCCGTCCCCACCAGCGGAAGACTCTATTTCGGCCTGCCCGTCGAGGCTGCCGAGGTCTACGATGCTTTAGGACGCCGTGTGGTCGAAAGTGGACACGGGCATTCCATCGACCTCGCGACCTTGCCTGCAGGAGTCTACCTAGTCAGGCTCCGTCTCGACAACGGCACCCTTGTCACCAAACGGATAGAGAAACGCTAACCCTTTCTTTTGAACAAGAAAAAGAATTCCCTGCAACCTTACGGTAGCAGGGAATTCTTTTTTCAATGGCGTCGCTCCTGTGAAAGGAGCTCTCTCTCCGACAGGCTTACTTGTCAAGCTCTTGCTGACGCAGGTGCTGGACGTAGATGGCCTTCAGATGCTTCTCGCGATTGATGACGCTGGGTTTGGTGAACTGCTGACGACGGCGCATCTCTTTCACCACACCGGTTTTGTCAAATTTGCGTTTCAGCTTCTTCAGAGCTCTCTCGAGGTTTTCACCTTCTTTAATGGGAACTACGATCATTGCTAATACCTCTTTCTTTGTTAAAGGTTAATAATTAATTGACTTTAAAGCGGTCTGTTGTCGGTCTCTTCTTGCAGCGGCAATCTTTCAACTTTCAACTCTCTACTTTCAAATTAGAACATCAGGTGACCCTGGGCGGCAGCGTCATTCAAGGCGGCGATGATACCCTTCTTGTTGATGATACGCATACCTTTGGCCGAGACCTTCAGGGTAATCCACATATCCTCCTCGGGAATATAGAACTTCTTGGTCTGCAGGTTGGGGGCGAAGGTACGTTTGGTGTGGATGCGGGAGTGCGACACGTTGTTGCCCACGATTACTTTCTTACCGGTGATTTCACATTTCTTTGACATTGCAGTATAATTTTTATTGTTTTTTTACGTTATTTCATCGCTCTATTTTTTGAGCGAAAACGGCGGCAAAAGTACTACCTTTTTATAAACTGGCCAAATGTTTTGGCGTTGATAAACTGCTTTTTAAATATTTTTAACATATTATTAAATACAACTCACTGATAACATACACTTTAAGCAAAACGCGAATACACGTTTTAACACTATTTTTTCAGGCGGTTATACTCGGTTTTCATCTGTTTTATTAACAATTCACATGGCTTTTTGGACAAAATTGGAGGGTTGGTACAACGACTTCGGACGCACACTTCCGTGGCGCGGAATCGACAACCCCTATTATATCTGGCTGTCGGAAATCATCCTCCAGCAAACCCGCATCGACCAGGGGCGCGACTACTACCTTCGCTTTATCGAAGCCTTCCCCACGGTGGCCGATTTGGCTGCCGCCAACGAGGAGCAGGTGCTACGCCTGTGGCAGGGGTTGGGATACTACTCACGCGCACGCAACCTGCACGCAGCCGCGCAATACATCATGGATGAGTGCGACGGAAGGTTTCCCACCACCTATGACGGCATCCTGCGTCTCAAAGGGGTGGGCCGCTACACCGCCGCCGCCGTGGCCTCGTTTGCCTATCGCCTGCCCCACCCCGTCATCGACGGCAACGTCTACCGTTTCATCAGCCGCCTGCGCGGTATCAGCACCCCCATCGCCACCGACGCCGCCTACAGCGAGTTCGAGTCGCTGTTGCTGAAACTCATCGACCGGCGGCGGCCCGACCGTTTCAACGCCGCCCTGATGGACTTTGGGGCCCTGCAGTGCCGTCCGCAGCCTGATTGCTCCGTCTGCCCGTTTGCCGACGAATGCGTCGCCCTCCGCACCCACCGTGTGGAGTCTCTGCCCGTCAAAGCCGCCAAAGCCAAGCCCACCGACCGATGGTTCTACTATCTCGACCTGCGCTGGCAGGGACGGCGCCCCATGCAGCAACGCACCGGCCGCGACATCTGGCGAGGCCTCTGGGAGTTCCCCCTCCTCGAATCCGACAAAGAGCTGGAGCCCGGCGAACTGCAAGACGCCGCCAAGAAATATGTCGCCAGCAACTTCCAGCTCCCAACGCTCGGCTTCCATCTCTCTCCTCCCTTCCTCCATCAACTGACCCACCGCACAATACACGCCCGCTTCCTGACCGCCGATTTACCCGGCGAACCGCCCATTTTGCCCGAAAACACAAGGCTTGCCGACAGCGAAGAAATAAAAAAACTACCCGTGTCACGATTGATTGATAGGTATTTGCAGGGGCTGTGAATATCTTTATTTTTCTATGTAAAAAAAAAGATGTACTTTCGCACTTTGATTTTTAGAGCAACTAACCTATCAACGCAACGAGACACACAAGTATCATGACCGGAGTCAACAAAGTAATCCTTTTAGGAAACGTAGGCAAAAATCCCGATGTGGTAACCTTCCCCTCCGAGGGCACCGCACCTGTCAAGAAAGCATCCTTCCCCCTGGCCACCACCGAATACCGTCGTTCACGCGAAAACGAGCGTGTGGAAATCACCGAATGGCACAATATCGTGTGCTGGCGCGGACTGGCCGACGTGGCCGAGCGCATCCTCACCAAAGGGGCCCAAATCTATATTGAAGGCCGGCTGCAAAGCCGTTCGTGGGAAGACAAAGAGGGCAACAAACGGCACGTCACCGAAGTGGTGGCCGACAACCTGCTGCTCCTCTCCAAGCGTCAGCAGGAGGACCCGCGCAACAATCCCCTTATCGACATCCTCAACAACGACACCGAACCGCTGGGCGACCTGCCGTTCTAGCCAGTGAATAGTTAAGAGTTAGCAGCTAGCGGTTGGAAGTGGCGGCTCTTCGCCCACCTCTAACCACTAACTGCTAACTCCTAATCCCTAACCGCCGGCGGTTAAGCGTTCTTGTATTTCTCAATCTGCACCTTCATGGCGTCGACGGCCTCGCTGACGGCCTGCTCGAAGGTGTCGGCCTGTTTGGAGATGAACAGCGTCTGTCCGGGAAGGGCCAGCTGCAACTCGGCAATCTTGTTATTGTCGCTCTCAGGTTTGTCTATCTTGAGGAACACCTCGCACTTGGTGGCGCGGTCGGTCATACGGTCGAGCTTGGCCACCTTCTCGTTAATGAACTTCTCCAGTTTCTCGTCGGCCTTGAATTTGGCTGTGTTGATGATTGTATTCATGATATCCTCCTTTTTTAATAGGTTTATAGCTTCATTCCTCTTTCTTCCTGGAGCCCTTGCCGCGCGGATGCGCGTGGAGGTAGACCTCCTTCAGGTGCTCGCGGGTGACGTGGGTGTAGACCTCTGTCGTGGCCAGGTTCTCGTGCCCCAGCAGCTGCTTGATGGCCACCAAATCACCCCCTTGGCTGAGAATATGGGTGGCGAAACTGTGCCGGAACACGTGCGGTGAGATGCGGTCGGCGTCGGAGAGGGAAGTCATGTACTTCTTCACCACATAGTTCACTCCTTCCGGACGCATGGGCTCGCCCTTTCGGTTCACAAAAAGCCAGTCAGTCTCACCCACTGTCTGTCGCTTTAACGCGATATAGTCGGAAATATTGTGCGCGAGTTCGCTTTCTATCGGTATCAGCCTTTCCTTGTCGCGTTTACCGCGCACCTTGAGGGTCAAGGACGAGAGGTCGGCCGACGCCTCACGCAAGCCCACCAACTCGGCACGGCGGATGCCTGTCTCGTAAAGCATGCGCAGCATCAGCCGGTCGCGACGGCCGAGGAAATCGTCACCGAAGATGCCCGCATCATAGAGATGCTCCGTCTCGCTCTCGCGGAAAAAGACAGGCAGTCGCTTGGGCTGGCGGGGGATGGACACCTTGGCCATCAGATCGGTGTCGTACATGCCGTGGCGGCGCAGGAACCGCAGCCAACTGCCTACGGCGGCCATGCGCCTCCGTACCGTGCGCGGCGCCTCGCCTGCACCGATGTGCTCCATCTCCCACATACGCACCTCGCGCGCCGTCAGCGCCTCCATCGTCTCCACCCGCTGCTCGCGCAGGAACGACGCAAAATCCTCCAGGTCCGACATATAGTTGCGTACCGTACCTTCGGCCAGACGCCGCTCGCTGGCTATGTATCGGTGGAACCGTTCTATGGCCTCATCTATTTTCATCGCTGCAAAAATACAAAATAAAATCCACCCGTTCAAATTTTCTTTGCCAAAATCCGAAGAAAAGCTCCCCGGAACATCACCGCAGCCGGTGCCGTCACCCCGTATCCACCTAAACAGGGGCGCCCGCGCAGCATTGCGCGGGCGCCCCTTTCCTTGTGCAGACGAAGAACAAAATTATTGGTTCTTGCGCTGGCACTGCTTGGGGGTGACGCAGGTGCCGGTGGCACGGGCCACAAGGATTTTCTCCTCGAGCACGTCGGCGGCGCTGTCGCTGATGTCGGGACGGGTCTTGATGACCTTGTAGGCCTCGAAGCTCATCTTGCGGCTGGTGTTGCCGACATGGGTGATTTCGCCGTAGGCTTCGATATAGTCGCCGGCATAGACGGGGGCCTTGAACTCGACCATGTCATAGGCGCAGAAGAGGCCTTCGTCGCCGTCCTGAATAATCAGGAGTTCAGTGGCGACATCGCCAAAAAGGTGAAGCATGTGGGCGCCGTCAACGAGATTTCCGCCATAATGGGCATCCTTGGCGCTCATGCGGACGCGGAGCATAGATTTAACTGCCATAATTCTTGTGTTTTATTTATTATGTTTAAAATATGTGTCTCAAATCAATAGTATTAAGCCATCATTGGTTTGATATCGGCGAGGGTGTATTCCACCCCCGCTGTGTGAAGGGCATCGTAATGATCGATGATGTAGCGGCTGGCGCCGCTTTGCTCAAAGAGGTCATAGGTCTCGCGACCCGTGGTGCCGTTGCGACGCTTGTATTCCTCAATACAATAAATCAGATATTCCAACTTGATGCTCATGCCTCTTCTGGATATTGGATGTGTCCTGTTGTCTGTTCTTCACGCCACAGCTGAGCCAATGCCAGTGGGCTGAGGTGCCATAATTTACTGCTCTCGCGTTCAAGATCGGCATACAACCTCGAGCGGTAGAGTTGTCCAACAGCCTCCGATGCCTCCAGCCCATACTCTTTGACCATTCGGTCTACCACCTGCGGCACAATCAATTGCAGGGTAGCGGTGAATTGTAATTGTTCCTGCTGGCTCATAC